>Ga0065711_1002829_pt1 | contig 44848 bp, 29 predicted proteins | sample Hoacrofraction12_FD_59098 | JGI IMG/M metagenome (GOLD analysis project Ga0065711, IMG submission 59098) | Hoatzin crop microbial communities from Cojedes, Venezuela - Epithelial fraction 12 v2 (version 2) | ecosystem: Host-associated > Birds > Digestive system > Esophagus > Crop | place... | reverse complement strand
GTACTGCTGCAGCAGCATCCAAGTACCTGAGAGTCCAAAACAGCTTCATTCTGTCGTCTTTTTATTCTTGCTCTTTTTTTTCATGTGTTTTATACCTAAAGTTTCCAGACATACTTTCAGAGTATAGCATATCCCCATACAGAATTACATCTAATATAAATTGTATTAAAATGGGAATCATTAGCTTTTCTGCAGTTTAGATCTGTTTCTACAAAAGGTTTTTTTCTTAGCATATCCTTGCATAAGTAACATATTAATCCAGGATATTGTTTGTTTTAAATTTATTCCAGTGCTCTTTATACTGAGGACCAGTGTAAATAGCCAGATATCCCTACTGTAAAAGCTAATCTGCTGTAGACCCAGAAACGTTACGAGTCACAGAGTTAAGGAGGGGGTGAATTGTGTTGTATCTTTGCTTGAAGCAGTCGAGCAGCCAAATGCCGGTAGAAGCGGCCAACAGAGTGACATCGCCAAGGAGAGACGGAAGACGTGGTGGGGTTCAGCAGGGTCCTTCTATACCCTGCGTCGAGTTTTGAAGCTGTCAGTCGTGATGCTGAGTCACCTCAGCAGCACTCAGGGCTCTCTGGCTCAGCGTTTCATTTAAAGATCCCTCTCCAGTCTCACTGAGCCTGATCAGGTGCATTAAAAAGTCTAACCGGATTCCTCGTTAAAGCAACTCCGTTGTGCTTAGCGTCGCGCCGTAGCTGGAGAAGCTGCTTGAACTTGTGGCGTGTTGTAGCTTAAAGCTCGGAGAGCTGAAGTGATGCCGTAGGCCCTGGGACCAAAACCTCAAATATCTTTAGTAGTTGTAGGATTTTCCTGGTCCCATCAATTAGGATTTTTTCTAGTTACATCAGTATAGGGTTTTTTAGCAGGGCCAAAACACCAGTAGCCCTGTGTCTGCTATATAAAGCAAAGTTGGTACCTCCTATAATTCCACTTAGTAACTGGAATTTGGTAAGGCAGGGCATAGCAGAAGAAATGACTAAAACTTGCCCTGAATTTATTCCTGGCGGAAAAAATCATTTTAGCTGAAATAGACTGTTATTTTTTTTCTTTTTCACACAATCCGAATGCTGCACAGGTTACTGGTGGTTAAGGATGCTAGGACACAGGACCTGTTAAGATGCCGGCCACTCATTTCATCAGTGTCCCATCAAGTGCAGATTCCATGCTTACCAACAGTTTCTGCTTTCCTGCGGCAGGCGGTGGGGGTGACCCATTACGAGCTGCTTGTTGGGCAGCTGCCAGAGCGGGGCCCACGTGTTACTGCCGGGAGATGCCTCTTGTCAGCAGTGACTAAGGCTTGTGGATATCAAAAAGCAGGAACAGGAATTTAAGAGGGCTGTGTGTTGATGTCCACTTTGTCACTGCTTTTTAATTATACGTACTAGTGACAAGGCAGAAATGTCAGCAGTGGGTAAGCTGGAAAGAGCGTGATAGCAAATCCTTTGAAAGATGGCAGAATAGCTGGAAGTCCAACCAAGCCTCTGTTGTCATCTGAAGAAGCCTCATTTAAATTACTAAGATGGCTCAGACGATGGACTCGCTAATCTGTGGGTGCTGTATGACCCAGTGTGTAGGTTTGCTGCTTGTACCCATCGGATTGCTTTGGGGTGGGTGATTCCTACACACTGGCTCACTTGGGAAGACAGCGTGGTTAAGAGGTTCCCAGTTCTGATTGCCCGTCTGTCCCAGCCCTGCTGTTCGCGCACCCATAACTGTGTTGGTGCAGAACTTTATGGGGCTGCGTTTTAAATGGGTTTGTTAAAATTATCCAAGTTCACAGTAGCCCTTCCCTGCCTTCCTCCTGCATTCAGTGAGCAGCCCAGGAGTGGGTGTAGGATCTTCTTGAATTTGCTTCTCCACTGAAGGCCGCCTCTCCTGGACAAAAAGTCCTATTTTTCATGTCTTACGTTCCTTTCATTTTCAAAGTAGATGCTCTGTCTGTGAGGGTAGTGCGTCCTTGTGTTATTTCTGTTTCCTGTGACCTTTGCGACTCTGTGCCAATTCTAACACCAAAAATTAAATGAACCAGAGCTAGCCTGAACTTGTCCGTGGAAGTTGCAGGCCAGTAAGTTCTGTTCTTGCTTTGTTTAGATCAGGTGTGCCTGTACTAAGCAAAGAAATTATTAGTGGGAAATTAATGTGACTTCTGCAGGCAAGATAATGGCATCAATTATGTATCGCTATGTTTTAGGCCTCCTGAAGCATTTATCCTGTAGTGATGAGCACTGTTGTGGGAGCAGGGGTCCTTGGGTAAGGTCCAAATGTGTGGCATTGCGTTATGGATTGTGTTAGGAGGTTTGTTTCAACGTCTGTGGCATCTTCACACTGAAGAGAAGCCATTGAGACTGTCCCAGGTCGGGTAGACCTGAGCAAAAAGACCTGCTGAGTTGGTCTCAATGCTTCGTCTCCGGTGTGTACTCATATTAGTTACTGCAATAAGTAATGCTTGGAAAATGGCTTGGCACAGCTGTTTTGTTTCGCCATGAGGCATTGTAGAAGTCTTACAAGGCTTTCCAGTCAACAACACCTCCTTCAGTCTTCTTTTTTTCCTGTAGATACGGTTATCAAGAACCGTCATATTAAGAATAAAGCATGTGCCAAAGCAGCCTGCTTGTTCACTCAAGTTAGCAGTCTCGTAAAAATTTCAGCTGCCCCATGTTAATACCTTCATCCCTGATCTCCTTATTGAACACCTGACAGTGACGTTGCAAACGGCCAAACTGGGACCTGCAGGATCCTGTGCCGCTTGGCACTCTGTAAACAAAGGGAGAGTGAGGTATAATTGTGTTTACGTTGAATTGGTTATAGTTTGTTTTCTAATATATGTAAATTAGGTATGAGTCATTAACCCTCACTTGTGCACTGCTGTATATATGGAATAATTTAAAGATGATTTTGAAAGCCTGCAGGAAAAAAAAATGAACTAATTAAATCCATGTTCTTTCTTTTAAAGCAACTGGAAGAAAAACTGAAAGGACAGGCTGATTATGAAGAGGTTAAGAAAGAATTAAAGTAAGTGTTAAATGCTTGTGTGACTTTTTCACAAACTGTAGTAGTAACAATGCTTGTTAAATGAAGCCACAAATCTGTGTTCTTGAAACAAAAAAAGAATTCTATCAACATGACAAAGACAGGGATGTCAGGAATATTGGCAGGAATTGCATCCGGCACCAGTGCAACTGCTGCACCTGAGAGTACTCGTTTTTGTTGCAGCAGAGTATCGCAGTAGCAGATAATACTGTGTGTCCGTGAAGAAAAGGCGCTACAACTGTCGTCCACCACGGGTAAAAAGTTTTCCAATCTGTGGTATTTTGGGTGGACCACTCTCAAAAAATCCCCAGCCAACAGCTGCATGTAATGTGGACCAAGATTTTAGTGCGGGGCCTTTGGCCAGAACACCTTGCCAACCCCTGTTCAGCGCTGACCGTTTTAGTGCTGCGCTTGTTTCGTTGTATATTTTTGCTAATATATTGTGGTTTTAAACTAAAGCCACAAACAGCCTCTTCCTGTTTGAAGGGGGTGTTTGAAGAGACTTAGAAGAGCCTCATTTTAAACTATAACAAGATAAGCTGTCAGGTTCAGAAGAGAAGTTTTTTGACTGGAAAGATGTTTGGTGTCAAGGTTTAAATAACTGCAAGAAACTCCATCTCTTCTTTCATCATTCTGGCATTTTTGTGTGTATTTTAAGAAGACTGAAAAAATGTTACCTCGTTTAATGAGGTAGTTCGGAGGAGGCTGGTAGTCATGTGCTTTTGTTGACACGTCCCTGGAGAGTGTGGAAGGCAGGTTTGGTTTTGCAACAACTGCCCAGCCCCTGGTGCGACAAGATATTGAAGCCCCACAGGCTGAGGTTCGGGCTCGCTGCCAGCTGCAGCACACCCTGAGGTGGGTAAATCGTGTCAGTCAAGTGAAATGAGTGGTCCGTTTCTTTGGTCATTACACCTGAATATTAACCGGTCTCAAAAAAGCTTCGTCGCTGTAGTGACACGGGTAGATAATGCCCGTGTTCTCTCCTGAATTTAGGAAAGGCAGCTTTAGATTTCAGCTGGTTTGTGCCCTCGTGTAAAGTAGTGAATGGGAATTAAGCCACAACCTTCCAATTTGCTACATGAGTTACTAAAATGTGAATGTACTGAAACAGCAAATGAGTTTTAAATCCTACCTGGGTTAATGCCTTTACTTCAGATACGAAACTCATTTAGATCCCTGTATTCCTGGGGGTAAGGCCGTTTTCTTTTTTTCTTTTTGTGCGGGTAAGCACATGGTGCTGCTACCTGTTCCTGTTATTTCAAGATGAGCCTGCAGTGAAACAAATGGGAGAATCTCCTGGAAGTGGCCCTTGTTGGGTGCCAGTAAATTAAATCTCTGTCTCCTGGCTCTTACGGTTTTTACATCCCCTGATTTGTGGGTACCACTTTTTCTCTGGGCAGGTGACGCTGAGGGACAGCCAGCCAGCTTGTAGGTGGCCTGGAGTCCCTACACAGTCCTGCTGGATGGTGCGCGGGGTTAAGACCCTCTGTGGGAGCACTGCAGATGTGCGCAGTGCTGCATCGTCACAGCAGCTCGTTTGTGCCACCCTCTCTGCTCCCATCTGGTCTAAAAGATGCATAAAAATCGAAATGCGCATCATCTGAGAGTGACGGTCTCATCTGAAGTGAAACTATGAAAATCCTGTTGCTGTGAATCTGGTATCCCTCGTGCAGAGTGCTGCTGTGCCTGACTTTGTGGCCTGAAACACTGACCAAAATGAACTGCTCATCACGTGCACATGCACCAAGAAAAAAGAGACCTTGTCAGTAAGGAAGAAAGAGAATAAACTTCTCAGTTGTTTCGGCAGCAATATATTTTCCTTAATCCTCCCAGGGATGTTAGAGGCATTCTAGACTGAGGGATCTGAATGTCACTCAACTTCTGACCTTGGGGGAACTTAACTGGGTCCACATCAAGATCTGGAATGGGAGGATTCCTTGCTTTCTGCACTGGCTTTTGTGCCAAATGGCTTTTAAACCTGTTTTTGAGATCTGAGATCTCTGCGTGTCCTTTCAGTTCCCTCTCAAGTAACACGACAGTGCTAACCCTCCTGCCTGTGCAGTTGGGATCATACGAACAAAAAGCGGAGATGTCCCAATGCACACTTTGCTTTAGAGTAAGATCTTTCAAGTTGTGTTGGACGTGCAGATTCAAATCACAAGATCATTCCTTTAAAAAGCAGATAACTGATCTTGAGCAGCAGACTGAGTCGAGATCTCATGGGCAAAGATATTCCTGGAATCCGAAGGGGAAACATTTTGCTTCCTCATGTTCCTGAAGAAAATGTCTCCTTTGTGACACATTTCAAGAGTATTTTTTGACATGTTTAACATTTTTTGACAAAATGAACCTGCTGTAGTGAATATTCCTCCAAGGGCAATTCAAGATGCCATCAACCTGGTTTTTAGTATATTTTGGGTTCTAAGTGTATAGGAAATTACCTGTGAAATTGCCAGAGGGCTATTTCAGGTAGCAAAGAATCCACTTGAAGCAAGCAGAGGTCACGAGTTTCCAGCCGAGGGTTCAACACACATGCCTACTCCAGGTTTGCTGAAAAATGGAACTGCTGCAAGGTTCAGGAGCCTTTCTGAAGGTCCCAGCAGGTGCTCGGAACCAAGGCGTGTTGGTTGAGCAGCCTGTGCAAGTGGAGGGCACAACAGGATCAGGGCTTTAAAGCCAGAATTTTGGTACTGAGAACCCAATGTACACCCTAAATAAGTTCAGGCTTACCTTGCACTTCTGACTGGTTTCAGCCTGGTTTGGTAGGCAGCACAGTGGTGGTCAGAGCATGTCACGCGTGCTCCTCCGAGAGTGGGCACCTGCTTTTGGCTTAGTCTCCTCTGGAAAGAACGCAGTTGGTATGCTCCAGGACTGCTCTGCGTGGCAAACCAACGTGTGGTAAGTGGGGTTTACTGGGAGACCTGCGTGGCAAGGGCACTGCTGACCTGAGCTGAAATGGGAGAAACCCCTGTGATTTGCCATGGGAAGTGTGCCAGGTGACAATTTGCTGTTACAAACTGGGGGTTTTTAAATTCAGATGGGTCTCCTCATCTGACCGTCATGAGGCCGTACGTTACTACTTGTGATCCTTTCAGAGGCCATACCCTGCAGAATCCATGGGACGATGAAAACAGTTACCTGCCCGTGAGTGGGCTTTTCCCTAGATGTACCTCTGTGTATTTATCTCCCTCAGCACCTTGGAGTCCTGCTAGACAGAGCTGTGCCTCTGAAGAGGTGTCCCAAGGAACGCTTGCTTTCAGCAGTGACGAACAACTGGAGTAAACATGCCTGTGATGTCTGTATAATGTCAGGAGCTTTAAGACCTCGAGCCGTTAATGCACAGCTTCTCCCCTTGACTGGCGTGACTCCATTAATAGCAGGAAAGAGGCACTTTTGCCTGTGGGTGAGCTGCTGTGCCCACGTAGAGCAGAGTCTTATCGGCGTTACTTTATGTGCTTGTGCACTGGATAATGGCTGTAATCCACAGCGATTTCTGCTGGCAAGAGGTGTCATCCAGGGATGCCGTGTGATGAAGCTGATGGCCAGAATGCTGTGATTTTATTAGTTATTATATTTGTAGGAGTGCTTGTTAGAATTAACACTGTATGCACAGATGCAGAATACGTGAGGTTTCTGTCTCAGACTGACTTTTTTTTTCCTTGGATTTGCTATGACTTTTTGTGATCCTGAATGAGTCACTGAGGCCACTGCTTTCCAGAGAGCCACTTAATGTGCATCTGGTTCTGGATTAACGCATGGGCAGAGGTAGAGAGGAGCTGGCAGCCGTGTGCGCCGCGGCCGTCAATGGGTGCTGGGTGCCTGGCTGACTCCTGCTGGCATCCAGAACTCGGCCCTACATCTTAAGACTGGCCACTTGCTTTTTTTGACTCAGTTTCCACATTTAATACATGGTTAAGCTTTCTGCCTCACAGTGTTCCTGGTGCTTTATACATGAAAAATGCCATATAAACACTATCTGTATCTCTGTGTGTATTTTTCTCCAACAAATGAATGTTGTCTTTGTGCAAGGAGACGCTGAAATCATTTATTGCTTCAGTCTGAGAAACTCAGCGTCCTGCCTGCAGCAGGCCTATTTAAAAAAATTTATAAGACAAAGCATAGTAATAAGTTCATATTCCTGTAAGATTCTCATCCGCCAGACGATACGACTCTAACTGAAAGGCTTGGAAGGGAGACGTCCTTTGACTGCTCAGTATTTATGTAAAATATTGACAATGAGACTATCAGATTCTTCACTTAATGTACTTATAAATATTTGGATCTTTCGTATTTCCTAAGAAATATTGTGCCATTGTGGCTTCCCTTTGCCACAGAACTAGGAGGTTATTAAAATGAAAAACCGCCTTTTAGCCTGTAGTGGCTTGGTTGGGAAGATTATTTGTGCATATTTTCCTTGATATGCGAGCTGGTGTATATTATGGAAAGTACTGTAACTGTGGTGGTGATCCCCTGTTTGGTTGCTTTGCTACAACTTTTTCATTCCCTTCAAGCTTCACAGATAAATTTATATCGCTTCTGACAGCTTAAAATGTTATATCCTTATTAACCTTTAAATTTACGCTTTAAACTGGCCTGGTGGGATTGCATATGGAATGATTTAGATGACGCTCGAGAAAATTTTCTCATCCAATAACGAGTTGGAATAGTTACTCTATATTCATTATGAGGCTGTGTTACTGCAAGGGAAGTTGTTATCACTTGTAGTGTTGCTGGAGAGTGGGAAATGATAATGTTAATGCACATTAGTGCAGTTGTTATGAAAAGAAGAAATAGAAAATAATTTTTTTTCTGCCTTCCACAGTATATTGAAATCCATGGAGTTTGCACCATCTGAAAGCTCTGGTGCGCAGGTACTGAACCTACTTTTGTTTCCCTAATTACTTCAGCAGTTCAGTTAATTAACAAAAATTTTGTCTGGCAATTCATTGGTGGTGGCATGGAGAATTTCTTGTTGATGTTGAGACATGTGGGTTGATCATTATTTTCCTAGCGTTTTCTTCTGTAGAAAGCTGAACTGAACATTTTTTGCCTATTAATTGATGTGAAGTGGTCAAGGACAAAGAATGACGTTTCAGCTGCGCTGGGGTGGAGAACCATCATGTTGTGAAAGTTGAGTCTTTTAAAGCTACTGCAGTCAGTGCACAGCTACGCCGAGATTTGCATGTTCCTTGTACTGACAGTACGCTGAGCAAGGATTTCAGCGTGTTTAAGTCTTTGTTAGCCTTGAAAATAGTGTTCGCAAAAGAAAACAAACCTTTGAGTACTGAGAAAGCAGGAAAAAGCTTTGCTATTCCAGCAGATTAAACTTACTTAAGTTTAAAGGTTATGAATTGAATTCCTGCTGCTGATATCTGGACTGAGCATCAATATACTGGCATTAATTTTCAATATGTTTTTAAATGATCGAGGGTTAGATATTTAGTGGAAGGTAAATGGCAAGTTTCTGTGGCTGCTTTTATTTTTGAAGAAATTGTTTATACTGAAATGCAGCATTTCAAAGAAATACTTAACTTGGTTCAGTTGACCTAGAAGAAATAATATGATCTTAACTCCTATTTTAATCAGATTAAAGAAGTCTACAACTTTTAAATTGAAAGCTTGCCGATGCCGATTTTGTAATAAGTGGGATTAAGAAAATGTTCCGTTACACATTTCCAAATAATGCAAATTGATGAATGATTTACAATGAAACCTAAACAGCAAATCTCTCCGATGGCTCGTGTAGGAGCACGGAGTGATTGCTGCAAATGCAGGCGTGCTGAATTCCCTCGCTGCGTTCATAGCAGGGATGAGCACTTGTTTTCTTCTTCTGAAATCCTATTTAGTGCCTGAGTGAGACTCTTAATGCTTTTAGAAACAAACCTCCCACTTTGATTTTCTTCAGGATGCATCCAAGCCGCTGGAGGTGCTGCTGCTGGAGAAGAACCGCTCCCTGCAGTCCGAGAACGCCACGCTGCGCATCACCAACAGCGACCTGAGTGGTAAGTTGACGCGGTTTTCGGGTCTGCTGGTTTGTTTGCTGTCTTGGGAAGAGAGGGAGGGCTGACGGAGAGATGGATGTCTGAGCTAATGCATGGCAGAAAGATGAACAGGCAACAGGAGCACTGAATAATGTTTGATTTCTGCAGTTTTATAGGCTGGATAAGCAAATAAAACTTGGAGACCTCAGAGAGTCTTTAAAGGTTAGGAAAGAGAGGCGTTAGAAGATGTACCAAGTGGTAGCATTTGAGGCTGTCTTCTGTTTTGGGAACAAATTCATCCGTGGCACCAGAAGTCTCTTCCCCCATGCACAACGTTGTGCAAAATGTTTGCATGTAGAACACAATCATCTTCCTGTCTGATACGCTTAGATACACCACCAGCAAAAACAAAATACTTTCTTTTTAGCACAGTGCGTTTGCCGTTTGACTTTCCTAATGTGGGCTTTTTACCTCTTGTGTGCACGTTTTTAAATGGCAAGTCATGGAAGTTCCAGATACTTGAATGCTGACGGTTTTTGCAGCTGGAAGGAAGTTAAAAGCTGCCACTGGCCCTGGGATTACTGAATTTTGGAGCGGTTTATGACGTTAATGAGTGATCTGGGTGCATCCACCTAATGGCGATTCTGCTATTCAAATTGGTTTGTTCCAAAATGTAAATGTTTGCTGCATTTGGGTTCAGTAGGTCCAATGAGTAATGTCTTGAATGAGAGACAACAGAGAGACTTGCTGTCTGTAACTGCATTGATTTTAAATGTATAACTGCACTTCATGTAATTGTTCTAGTTTTAATGTTTGTAAGGGGGATTCTCCAGGCTGCAACATACAAGAAAGGTGCAAACATGAAATGCATGTTGTTTGTTTTGGGGGCCTTGTTTGGCTGATTACAATTTCAATTATTAAAAAAACAAACAAACAAACAAAAAAATAAACCAAAACCAAAATGAACATAAAAGTCCCACCACGACCTCATTGGCCCTCGTCAATCTGCACTTTTTCCCTTTGCGGGGCAAACTTTGCATTTTTTTATCTTGGTTTTTCCCTCTTTGATCCCCCATAATGCATTATGTTTGACCTTCCTTGTAGGGTCAGCCAGGAGAAAAGGGAAAGACCAGCCTGAGAGTCAGCGTCCTGCAACCTTGCCGGCCTCCCCTCCTTCTCAGTTGCTCCGCAACGCGGGGGAGCAGGCTTCCAATACTAATGGTACACACCAGTTCTCACCAACGGGTTTAAGTCAAGACTTTTTCAGCTCATCCCTGGCGAGCCCCAGCTTACCCTTGGCCTCCACAGGAAAATTTGCACTAAACTCTCTCCTCCAGCGCCAGCTAATGCAGTCCTTCTACTCCAAGGCAATGCAGGAAGCAGGAAGCACAAGCATGATTTTTTCAACAGGTCCTTACAGCACAAACTCCATATCTTCCCAAAGTCCGTTACAACAAAGCCCGGATGTAAATGGCATGGCCCCGTCTCCCAGCCAGTCAGAAAGCGCTGGGAGCGTCTCTGAAGGCGAGGAGATAGACACGGCCGAAATTGCACGTCAGGTGAAAGAGCAGTTGATCAAGCACAATATCGGACAGCGGATATTTGGACATTATGTGTTGGGACTGTCGCAAGGGTCTGTCAGTGAGATACTAGCCCGGCCAAAGCCATGGAATAAACTGACTGTGAGAGGCAAGGAGCCATTTCATAAGATGAAGCAGTTCCTCTCGGACGAGCAGAACATCTTGGCTCTTCGCAGCATCCAGGGTAGACAAAGAGGTAAGCGCTCGCCGGCCGAGGTCTTGCCTTCTATGCCTGTTAGTTACAAATGTTAAAAATCAGAAGCTTCCCTGTATGGGGCTGTTGGTGCGTTGCTGCTGTTTTCACCCGAATCAGATGTCAGGTACAGAAAGTACAGCTTTCTAACTGCTTTTCAGCACGCAAGCAGGTTAGTATCTTTGCTTACGCTTTTTTTAGCCGCTGACTTGTGTTTGTCAGAAGGAGCGAGCAGCAGGGACGCTCACGTCCCTCGCTTCCCACTAGCTCCATGTCAGAGCTAAATACAGAGTGAAAAGGGTCAGTAGCTACTAGGGGTATCAGCCCTCAGAGCGGCTTGAAAATTTTTATTTGGGGTTGTTGATTGAGATCTTGTGTGATATTTTTTTTTCCAAAGTGTTTTGACATAATATCATAGGTGATGCATGAGACGGTGTAATTAAGAAACAATCCTAACTGAAAGCAGCTTTGCATATTTAAGGCAGTGATTTAAAGAAATAATATGCATTTCGTTGTGATTCATCTTAAGCGAAGACTGAGATTTACATTTAAAGAAACTGAAAAGTTAAGTTGTTTACAATGAAGAAATACTGGAGAGGACAGGCAGGATTTTCCTAGATTTTGTTTAATTGAAAGTGCACACTGTTAGATTTATAATCTGTTCTTCCTTTTGATGATTGTACTTGAGGGGATTATCTGCCCATCTTTAACCTCTTCATTTTTGGTATCTCTAGACATTTATTTATATCTGTCTAATCTCCTTTCCGAACGTAGCTGTAATCTTTATTAACAAACCAGCCAGCCTTGCTTCTTCCCAAGCAGCCGGCTCCTCCAGCGCTCAGCCCACGGCTGGAGGGCGAGAGGGCGGCTCGGACCCTCGCCTGCAGAGACAGGCTGCCAGCTTCTCATGTCACACAGCCCGTGATGTCAGAGCAACCATCCCCTGATTGTTTTGTTCTTACCAAACTTGTTTTTCAACAGAGAATCCAGGCCAGAACCTGAACAGACTATTTCAGGAAGTACCGAAACGAAGAAATGGGTCTGAAGGTACGTCACAGGCAGGTCTTTCTCTTTGCAGTCACTACCTAGGGAGTGGAGTGTGCTTTAGCTGTGTGTTTCCTTAAAGCTGTGCAGTTTGATTCTGGCCTGGAATCTGATAGAAAAACAGACAGTAAGTATAAAACAAACCATGGGTTAGATGAACACTTTGCTTTTTCTAATTCTGCTGCTGCTGTACTAACGTAGCGCTGTTTGGATACTTTTTCCACTGCCAACCTCACTGCGTACACAGATAAAAAGAGATAAGGGACAGAAGCATCTTTATAAAACTGTCAGATCTGTTGAAATGCTCTCTTTGCTATTTTTGTGATTTTGGAGGGAGAAAGTTGCACAATTACTTATAATCCAACAACAGTCGCAGAGCGCTTCTGCTGTGGATTTGCATCTTTCTTCTCATGGGGCTTATGTTGACAAATAGACTTTAAGATGCTGTTAAATTAGTGTTAGCCTTACTGCAGTACGGTGTACAAAAAAGAGAACAAGATAAGGAAACTTCTGATGGATAAATTATCAATGAACAGGAAGTACCAACATTTTGCTTCGTTATAGATTAGTTGCAGAATTTTTCTTTTAGCAAGAGGAGGAAGAAAAAACAAAAACAGGTACCCCGAAACTCTGTAGTTATTTTGACTACAGTCAGGAATTATCTAGCTCATGTACAAATGATAATCTCATAATGAAAAATGCAGTGAAGTGCAATAGCGTTCACAGTCATAGTTTTCCCTCCTTTTCTTCCCATTAGTGGTTAAAACCAAAACAAATCCCAACAACCAAGTAATAGCTCTTAGCTGGAGAGTACTTCAAATGGTGTCTGCATTTAAATGACTGTTTCTCTAAATGTATTAACTTCTAGAAAGTTAAAAATTCTTTTTATCTAGTTACTTTTTAATTTTGTTTTGGGCTGAATGTGTACTCATCCTACTTTGCCTAGCAGCTGATGCAATTTTTAGGGTGATTCCTGGTCTTATGTTTTTGGCTTTCTTCCTTTCCCCTCTGGTTCTTTTCCCTTCTGTTTCCTCTCCCCCTCCAATACAAAGAAAAGGAAAAAAAATAGACCTATATGTTTTATCCTGGAAGAGGAATATATGACCACCTAGTTCTTCCTCTGGTGTTGCCAGTGTTATCTTTGTTCCAGTGCAGCTAGTGGGAAGGCTTTTGCCCAAGGAGGATATTTTTCTTTGATTACATGAAGTATGTTCTTGGTGCTGTGAATGTTGGTAAAGGTCCTATGTAAACTTCCGTCAGGTCGTGCTGGTGGTATATCAGTATATGCGATCTGTCTTTGTGTTAAAAAAACAACCAAGCAAATAGAAGTTTTCCTGGTGTCATTAGTTCTGTTTTCCTCTTCAGGTAATATAACCACAAGAATCCGAACCACAGAGACTGGCTCTGATGAAGCCATCAAATCCATTCTTGAGCAAGCCAAAAGGGAGCTGCAAGTACAGAAAACAGGTACAGTCTTATTTTGTCTTGTGCTCCTTTTATTTCAGAATTTAATTAAAACAATTACCATGAGCTTTCTGGTCAGTTAATTATATTCTTAAAACCTCGAATATAGGTTTGAAGAGCTTTTTTTTTAATTATTTAGCAGAGCTGTTTCTGTCTATAAGGCAGCCCAAGTTAAAGTTACTCATTTCACAGCTTGACGGGGTCTCTGCTCGGTGCTCTGCCCGCTCTACTCTGCCCCGCTCCCGGGGCGATGCTGTGAGATTTCTAAACACCTTTTTTCCCAAGTGCAGAGCTCTGCCTGCTTTGCACCACTCCAGCCCTACAGACAGTCACTCTGCAAGGTGAACCTGTAAAATCCTTGCTTCTGCCAGTTTGCTCCTTGCAAAGCGAATGGCTCCTGCTTTCTCTCTTCTGTCTAACTCAAGGCCCAGGGATGCAACTGCGTGGGAGAGGGAAATGAGTGGGTTTGTTGGGGTGACAGTCCCAATCCAGCCAGCAATTACCAGTCACATAGTACCATCGTACTGTGGGCGTCATGCACTGAAATTATGATGTAGGCAAACTCAGTTCTAACTTTTACATGACTTTATTTTTGGTTACAGAATGTATTCTGTGAATGAACTGCAAATCCAAAAAGTGTTTCCTTTCCCTAAAACATGATTAGTTTAAGCTTAGCCCGAGAGAAGTTTAATTTCTCATTTTATGTTGTCATGTAGTTAACATTTCTGTCTACTCCATAGCCCTCCCAAATTTAAAAGAGTTTCCAGTACCACTGGAGGGCCAACAGTGGAGTACTGTGCATTACTTCTGTTTTGTTTTTTAAAGTAAATACTGATTTACAGCTTTGGATAGTTGTCTTTTAAATGAAAACTAAGCTAATCTCATTGCAAAATATAAAAGACTAATGACTTTAGACAAGTAATGATTTCATAGAGAAAGATGTGGGTTGTGTGCAGGAAACTGCAAGCACGTTGTTCAGTAACATGTTTCGTCTGAGGATCTCAGGCTTCCTTTCAAATATTAATTCAGCCTCAGAACTCCCTATGAAACCAGTAGATAAAGCAGAGAGATGGTCCCACTGTCTTTTCCCCCGTTTCTTAGCTTTTCTTGTATTTTATAGTGTGTGACAGGAGGGAATGTAGGGAGGCAAATTCGGAACCATATTCAGATGAGACATAAATTTACTGGAATAATATGCAGCACGTTTCAAATCTTATTTCACTTTGAGGTCACTTCTTGCAGTGTATGGGTTCCCTGTTACTGTCTAGTGCTTCACTTTCCCCATTCTTTGTAGAGTAGCTTTCAGAGGAATTGGTTTTCAAGCACTGGAGACCTCAGTGGAGAGTAACTTAAGTGGAAGCAGATGCCATTGCAAAAACCACCTGGCTCTGCAGAGATAATTCTGCCCCCACGTTCCCATCTCTGCTCGTCCCTGACTGCCGCAGCACAGCCACACGGGTCCTGGTTCATCACTGAAATACTGCATTTAGGCATTCTCCCTTCTGAAGGCGCCCGTGGCTCCGTTCTAGGGCTTTGGATAAGGCAGAGAGTGATGGCCAGGCATCAGCCTGATTTTTGTAGAGCTGATTATTTCGGTGGCTGGGACCATGAAAGAAGAAAACAGGAAGCAGGAGCATATTTAGCTTGCCAAATGAAATAATGAAGTCTCTTACTAAAGTTCTTGCTTTGTTGTAATTTGTGTGTTGTATTTTTTGAGTTAAAAGGGCTCACCCCATTTCTGTTGTAAGTGGGTATTAACAGTCTGTCCAGGTGAATGCAGCTGTGTTAGTTTTGAGTGTGTGTTACCATTAATTTGTGGAGATGGAGAGAAGTGAAAGGTTAAATAACTTTGTAAGTAGAACTATAAAATGTTATTGAGCAATTGGGTTGGAGGAGGAAGAGGTGAAGGCTTGATTTTCAAAGGCATTTATTTGAAAATTTTTACAATGGTGGAAAACATGCAAGTAGTACTAGACTGAGTTGAGTCTGCGCGTGCAAATCTCCAGCATTTTGGCAACTATAAAAATTTTCCAGTGAAGAACTTTGGAAATCTTACCTTATTTTGAAAAGTGCAAATCTTTGCTTAGTGAAAACTCTTCCCTCCCATCCAGAAATGTATTGCAGCCCTTACTCTGACAGGGCAGTATGTACAGTAGCACGTGTTGAATATAAAGCGTATTCCTCTGTTGCATTTAGTCTTTTGGTTGTTTTTCATAGCTGAGCCGGCTCAGCCGCCTTCTGCATCTAGCAGTGGCAATTCTGATGATGCTATTCGATCCATTCTGCAACAAGCCCGACGGGAAATGGAGGCACAGCAGGCTGCCCTTGAACCTGCCTTAAAAACACCACCTTTATCTCAAGCTGACATTTCTATCCTGTCCCCCAAACTAGTATCTGCACCTGCAATGTCTTCGGTTTCCAGCTATTCTCCTTTGGCCATATCCCTGAAGAAACATTCATCTGTCACTGATTCCAGTATCTCTGCATTGCAGAACCTCTCTGGGCTCAAAAAGGAGCCTCAGGAGGCACCTGTTCTAGAGCTTCATGGAATAAGTGATTCTGCCCAGGGTATGTTGAGGCATGTTAAAAATGAGTTGGGACGTGGTGGTGTTTGGAAGGACCATTGGTGGAATACTGTGCAGCATGAGAGAAGAAATACAGCTCTTCCCGAAGATATAAAAGTTGAGGAAGCCAGTGGTGGAAAAGAAAAGGTCAGCAATCAGACTAGGCCAGATCGTAGCCAGCTCCAAGGACCGTCTTCTTCAGAATATTGGAAAGAGTGGCCAAACGCTGAATCTCCGTACTCCCAGAGTTCTGAAATGAGCATGACTGGGGCGAGTCGCAGTGAGACACCACAAAATAGCCCCCTCCCTTCGTCCCCTATCGTGTCTTTGTCAAAGCCATCCAAACCTTCGGTTCCTCCACTGACACCCGAGCAGTATGAGATTTATATGTACCAGGAGGTGGATACGATAGAGCTAACGCGGCAGGTCAAAGAAAAGCTAGCAAAGAATGGCATCTGCCAAAGGATCTTTGGGGAAAAGGTAAAGAACTGGTTCTCTCTTGTTACACCAGTATTGTGAATGTGGGTTGTGCTCCTGACGGTGGTACGGAGCTCACGGTAACGGAGGGGGATACGCCATGTATGTCTTATGGAAAAATGTTTTTGCTTCGTATGTAAAGTATTTAAAAGTGAGCTCACAAAGGAAAGTATTCATTTTCCTGTATTTTGTGAATTGCGTAGGTTTTTATACAAAGATTAGCTTCAGCCCCGCAGTTTAGAAACACTGAAAGCTGAAGCAAACATTGTTGAGACTCAATATTTCATGCTTAATGTAATGAATTCATGGAATATTTGAGTAGTACCATTGTCATGACTGGAGAGTCTTAAATTGGTTTGAAGTGAAGATTATGGACACAAGAGCATTTTTCCTTTTTTTTTTTAATATTTGGAAACACGCACAAGGGTATTTAAACAAACACGTGGAAAATCCCCTGCCTCTCCTTAGTCTCAAGTCCAGAATTCGGTCATTTCTTATACCTGGTGCTTGATATCTCAGTGTGCTTTGAGACATTTTTACGCAACGTTGGATTGCAGATACGCGATGCATGATAAGGCTTGCTGAAGTTCTCATGTTGTGGGCCCTAAGCATTGAACATGTGGGATTTCAGGGGGTCCCCAGCCACCAGAACGCACTTCCCAGGCCGTGAGAAGTGGTGGACATCTGGTGTTTCTTCTTCCTGGAAAGAATTGAATCGATATGATAGCGTAATAGGAGCTAGCATGGCGCTATTACCTTTTCACTAAGATGTAAAATGAGAAGCGTGACCTCTTGGGGTCATTACAGATCCCGTGGCAGCTTTCATTAAGTATGATTTTTAACCCCGGTACCTGTGCTGAATTCCAGGCAAGTAATTGTGTTCTGCCTGTCTGAAACGCCCGCTTTGCCACGGTCGGCTGTATGCTTAAATATTTACTTACGTGGAGCAGCCGCTGCTGCAGGTGAAAACACACATCGTTATAATTCATACCAAAAAAAATCAACCAAATATAGGCCTAGTCTCAAAAGTCCCAATTATTTTTTGTTTGAGAACAAAATATGTGCCAATCATTTCCTACTTGATCTGCCTGTGTGTGCCTGGACGCTGTGTTTTTCCTGTTAGAACTGATGAAACTGTTTGACAGAAAATATGAAAAGCATGCAAATTTCGCACCATCCTTCTGCCGTTTGTGCTGCCGCTCCGTTCCTGCAGGAAAAACCCCGCGCTCCAGAAGGAGATGACGGCAGGAGAAAAGCGCTGCCATCAATTACCTGCAGATGTCATTTTGCAGTTTCACTAATTGTTCGTCTAAAACCGAGTTGAGCGATACAGCAGTAAAGGAAACCAAAGCGACTTAAATTTCCCCCCTTCCACGTCAAATGTGTTAACGTGCCGTTCTTGGTTGCTTCACTTCAGGTGTTGGGGCTGTCCCAAGGAAGTGTCAGTGACATGCTCTCCAGGCCAAAGCCATGGAGTAAACTGACCCAAAAAGGCCGAGAACCATTTATTCGTATGCAGCTCTGGTTGAATGGTGAGCTGGGCCAGTGTGTCCTGCCTGCACAAGGGCAGCAACAAGGACAAGGTAATTAACATTCCACTGTGTTGTTTGAGTTGAGGAGGAGGAAAATTTATTTCTTTTTTTTTTTTTTTAATTAAATTTGCAGTAAGCGAGCCCTGCACCCTAGTGCTAGCCCAGGCGTTACTGGAAGCGGCAGCGCCCACCCTCGCAGGCTGGTCCCTAGGGGAACGCGCTGGGAGCATTTACGAACGAAGCACTCATTTATGCGTAATTGATCAGCAGCAGTTATCAAGTTCCTAATTAAGATGATGTTATCGAGGCTTGAATATGATACGTAATTCAGAAAATTTTGGCCAAAGAGCTGGAAAATCTTGTGCACTGTTTTCTGGGGTCACATAGGGGATTTTTATTGTTCCTAGGACAATATCGATTGCTTTCTCAGGAGGTGAGCTAGAAGAACTGAGCTTTAAAGGGGGAACGCTGTGTTGCAATTATGCTTTTATTGTGGCGCTCTCTTATCCTAATACCTATTGATACAGAAAGGCCAGACTAGAGTCTGGCCTTGGGTGTACACTTACAACGCCGCTGACTCAAGTGAGCAGCGTGCCCCTGCCGAGGTCGGTGGTTTGCTGTTTGTTGAGCCTGCTTACTGTTTGTGGTTTGGCATCTCCTTGTATTGTTCCCTGATTTTCCTCTCCTCTCTTATCTAGTCCTTCACTCTGTGACATCATTACAGGATTCCCTACAGCAGGGATGTGCAAGCTCAGGTAATCAGCTGGTTTCAATGATTTGCTTGGAAATAATTCTCTGTGCTTTTGTTACTTTTCTTTTGCTTTGATGCCGAGAGGTTTCTCGCGTTCTGTTGTATCATACAGGAGACCCTTCAATTTTGTTGTTAATGCAGTTAATTCCTCGTTCTCTCCTCGTTGCTATGGCAGATGTAGGGAGGACACAGATTTAGCTGCATATATTAGGTAAAGAGACTCTGTCTGATCTTAGAGATCATTGGCTCTGTAGGGGTTTTTTTACCATAGTTCAGCTTATCAATCTGACATGTGACAATGGCTGTAAAACAAGCCTTGCACTTGTAATGTGAGCTACGTACTCCAGCTGCCTTACTCGCTGCCGTATTTTTTTCCCCACTTTCATTTGCACAAAATCTGCTGTATTAATTTGAAGGTGGGGAGAAGACCATGTTACATCTTTCTTTTTCAAGCTTTGTTAAATATTCCAAGCCAACCTTTTATTCTCCTTCCCTTTTCCATTTGCAAAAAAAGCAGCTGCAGCAAAGAGGAGTGTCGAAGAGAAGTGAGTTGCAGAAGGTTTGATAAGATGGCCACAGCATAGGCGGGAGGCTGGAGGAGAACAGCTGTGTTCCTGCTGTTAGACACCAAGCTCTGCCCACACAGACTTTTTACCAGCGATACGCTTAACTGGCGTAAACCGCTCGAGCTGGTTTGTGCTCTGGAAAAACGCTCGTGCCTTGCTGTGCAGTCACAGCCGGTACAATGTATGGGAGAATTACTGCGTTTCAGGGTACAGAGGGGGATAGGTTGTGCCCTTCTTCCACCTTTCTGCCATTCGGAAACACTTGCTTTTTCTGGAGCTTACTGGATTTATTCTGAATATCCCAACCAAACTGCTTTTTGTCTCTGCTGGGAAACTATTTTGCATTCTAAAAGATTTTGCTGGAAGAAAAGTGGTGATGATAGTTGGTCCACATTTTTCTTAAGAACAGTTGAAAATAAATAGATAAAAGGAAAAAAAAAAATGCCCCTGGTAAAAAAAAGCCATGAAAACAAAGCCAAAATGGGAAAAAATTATTTGCAATCACAGGGCTATTGTTACTTATAGCCAAGCATTTAGTGAACATGGAAATTTCCTGCGACATTTTGTAGGCTGACGTTCATTAACAGCATGCCATTGACTACTTTTTGTAGCATCAGTACTATGTAAGAGTAACTGTTACAGTTATAAACGCCTAAGACAGCATGGAAAATATGAGTAAGTAATTGTAGCCATTTTAAGAGGAATTTGAAATCAGAGGAGCTGGGAAAAGGCTGCATTGTTATTGCTAATCATCATATTTATGACGAAGTGTAATTATAAAAGATTGAGCGACAAGCCCAGAGTATTAAAACCCGACCACCTTATGGATTCCCGTGAGGGTCGCTGGGAGCTGAAACTGATTTCCTTCAGGAACTTCAGTTTTGCTGCCGTGAGATTTTGCTCCCCTCCCACACTCCCAGTCTCGTTTGTCGGTTCCTGCCCTTGAGCTAGTGTTTGGTGAAGCGACACGTTCCTATCGGCTAATAAAATCGGATTATTGATGATCGCCCTCCTTCTTTCCCTTAAAGCAGACTGACAAATGAGAAAACGGGCTCCTGGCCTTTTCTTCCTCCTTTCGAATGATTAAAAATAAAATTGTTGTACAAGACGTTCTTTTCTTGGTGCCTTCCTCTGTATGAAGGAGTAAGGGAGGTTGTGACACCGCGCAGAACAAAAGAGCGAAACCAAGTTATTTGAATGAGGAAGGGCAGTTTGGTAATTTTCTTTTATTAGCAGCTGTTCTGTAATTAAAAGCGCGGCAAACAGTTTGGGAAAGGTAATAATAATTATGCATTTGTGAAAGATCTTCCACTCCAGGGCAGGAAAAAAAAAGACAGCTCCAATTTTCTGGTCTTCTGAGACATTTCCCAGGAAAAACAAGGCAGAAAAGGTTGCATACTTGTAATTTTAAAACAGAAATTAATCAGAACAATTCTGAAATGAGAAAGGGTCTGGAGCCTTTTCCGTGTAATGTAATTGGCTTGGAACTTGTTGAATGCGTGGAGGGAAAGAAGTGAAGTTAAACTAATACATTCAGTGGCTCCTAAGTGCTTTGCCAAGACGGTCTTCAGCGTACAGAATGTCAACATGCACAGTAACGTCTCAAACTTTTATTAGCTCTGAGTATTTTCGTTACCGTTTGGCACTGTTCTGTCACACTAGCAAGATTTTCTGGATTTCTGATGCAGTTAGTTAAGCTTCCAGATCGTAAGGTTTTGATTCACACCTCATTCATGAAAAGCTGTTCTTTTGTCCTGTAATTTTCCATTGTCACACGTGGACAGATGGACCCATCAGTCTTTCAGATGTAGGAACGAACGGACAAGCATTAGATATATGGATAGATATAGACAGATTTTGAGATGGCAAAAAGAAGCCAGGCTTGTTTTTCTTCTTTGAAAACTAGATTTATGAATTTTGAAAAAACACAGTCTGTACCAAAATCACCACCAGATCGATATCTATGTTTGCTGCCTGTGACCTTTCATCAAGGCTTTGGTAATTTTGTGCAAGTTTCAGTGAACGTGTTATACACAAAACCAGTGTCTGTACCCTAGGTGGTCAAAAATAGTATCACTGTGCCTTTTCTAACATTTTTTTCTGTGTGTTCCTTTCCACCTAAATGCTCTAATGCCCTTGGGTAAATCTGCCTTTTTAATGATTTATGTGTCAAAAGCACAGACCAAATCACATGGAAAAAAAAAGTTGAATTAGTGTCACCCAACTGCATCAGCATTTTTTCGTGATGAATTTGGCCCTTATTTAGTTGCATTACTGATGATCAGAGCTGGGTTGGGCTTGGGCAGTAGCCATGTGCCAGGAGAAGGTTTATGTGCTTGGATGTTTTTCTACATACTTGTACTGCATATAGCTCTGATCAGGTTGTTTTGTTTGGGGGTCTCATGTCTTCACTGAGCATCTATATGACGTTAAGAGAAAGTTTCTTTTTTGGTGCTGTTTGTTTCATAGCTGCTCCCAGGAAAGCTGAATTTTTATTCACTTTTGTATTTATCCTCTGTGAAGGACATATACTCTCTATATACTACACTAAAGACTTGCAGATACTCAGTGGGAAAAAGATGTGTCTTTTTGGTGTGTGTTTCTGTAAGGGTCGTCTTATGACCTAATGTGGAAATCTTCATTTGCCGATACAGCTGCGGGTGATCTCAGGGGATTTTGAATTTCCCTTTTGTTTGTCTTCCTTTCTGGGTATCATCCATCATTCCTAACCTCATGCTGCTTAGCAATAGTAACACTCATGGGAGTTGAAGAAAGGATTATAGCAGCATAAAATGGGGAGCTAATTAGAGCTTGTTTCAAAATCAGAATCTAGCTTGAGATAATTGCATATTATCTGATGATTTCAAAACCCAAGATCTACTGTATTTAGATCAACTAAAATATGCATTAAAGCTTTATTTTCAAAATAAAACATTTGTAACAACAGGGAGATTACTTCTTATCATCCCTTGGGAAAGAAAATCTGAAAAAAAATCAATACAGTCTATGGTTTACTGTAGTTATGATATTAACAGACATATTGTGGAATGATAATAAACCCAGGTAACCATTTTATTTTGGTTTATGTAACACATATTCCTGTAATATTTTTCAGTACAGAAGCTGCTGAGTGGGCAGGTAGTTAACTTTGTGCTGGGTGGATCTTCCCATTCACCTAGTAACAGAAGGGTGCCGTCTCACTGCCTGCTCCGAGAGAAACAAAGTGGAGAGAGAGTGTGTTTCAGGCTTGAAATCCATATTCAGGATTAACATCCTGATGTGCATACGGGAAGAGCTCACCAGCCACGTGGTTGCAGTGGAGAAGCTCTTACCCCCCCCTCCCCATTTCTCCGTGGTTCGTGATGATTTCCTTCATTGCACTGTTCTGTTCTGGAGGGGCAGAGCTGTCCGAGATGGTGCTCCAGAGCATGACTGGGATTAGCACGTGGAGAGCTGAATCCTTGGTACCATGAGACCACACAGTGATGCTGACAGATCTTCCCAAATCTGAGCTATTTTTCATTGTTGAATCAAAAAGAAGAGAGAGATTGTTTTGCAGTCATTTGCTGGTGTTCCAGGGCAATAAAATTGCAGGACGTGAAATGTTTGTGGTTAGTGTAGTCTGTAAAATGGAGGAGAAGGGAGATCCCATGGCTTTGGATAGCTGAGTAGTTGGACTGCAAGAATTCCTTACATGGGTGGTTTACGTTGGATGACCGATTTTGGGGTTTTCGCACTTGGTTGAGAAGGCGGTCTCCTTTTGGGCTAGGTGCAGATGCATTTTTAAAGTGTGGAGCTGAACAACTAAGCCAAACAGTTATCACTGTGCTAACCCTGAAGCACACCGGTGCATGTTGGTGGAGTTTCCACATTCTTTCTGTGTGTCTTGAGATTGTGGCTCTGAAGCAGTTGGCCGTGGCTGTCTGGATTTCAAACCACAGGATATCAGTTGGCTCCTCATAAGGGCAGCTGTTCTAGTCTGTCTGTAATGTGTGTGATCATATTCTGTGCCATTTCTCTGACATGTGGACCATAAAAAAACTTCCTGGCAGCCTTTCTGGTATCAATAAAGCTGGGAGAATCGCTGTCAAGGCACCTCACTGGGACCTGGGAATGCAGCGGGAAGTCAGTGTTTCAAGTTTGTTCTTAATACACCATCAGCTGGCATTGCTAGCCATCATTGGGGCATTTCTGCCTCTTGCCCAGGTCCATCCTCCCCAGGCTGTCTTGCGTGGCCGTAGTCCTTTGTCTGTCAGCAATGCTCTGCAAATAGTGGGTATTTGGAGAGAAATTCCTGTCCTAGTTGTATTCTTCTCTTGCCATTGAACCACCCGGTGATTAAACTTGGAGAAGATGACTCCACTGTGGTCCCAGCTTTACTATTATAAAAGTGCTAAACTAAAATACGTAATCATGGAGGGAACATTGTTTTCTAGGCAGATATTCTGAATTACAGTGAGACAGCACCAGCACACTTTTCATGTTAAAACAGCAAAGAGGAGACTCCTGCTGGATTCTGAGAACAGATTTAATTCACTCTGAACTGTGGTTGTGGGTTTGTAGCATTCGTTTTGGAGAAGTTACCCAGTCAAGTTGCAGCTGTGTTTTATTTCTATGGTTAATTTGGTAATGTGGGTCCCTTATGCTCACTCCCCTTGGTGTGCGGGAAAAGATCTCCAAGCAAGGAGCTGGTGTGCAGCTCTGCAGTGGCGTTTAGCCAGGCACAGTAACGCCTCCGTTCTCAAAGTCTTCATTTCTAAAAATTAGAATTAATGAATGAATATATGTTTTAAGTTGTATGAAAGAAGACTTTCGTGACCGTTACTGCTGTTAGGCTTCTCAGGTGGGTTATAGGAGTCCCAGTTAGCGTAACAGTTGCTGAAGAAGTGGGTGCAGTTTGTGACTCCGTGCTTCCACGGTGACTGCAGCAGCAATCGCAGCAGGTACCTGCCTTGCACTCTCTTCAGGCCTGGTTTAAAAGAAACCGTGGCCATTGAGTATTAGAGCTCTGTAAATTCCAGTGTTCGTCATTTCATTACTTATTACTTCATTTCGTTAATTACCAGCATTTTCTTTTCCCTCCGCTTGCGCGTTTGGAGATGAGCAGCCCCCTTTGGGGAGGGGGCTTGCAGTACCTCCCCTCCCCGCTTCTGGGCGCGGGGGGCTTCTCCTGCCTGCTGCTAACCACAGAGGAGCTGGGTGGAAAACGATGAGCTGAGGCGTTAGAAAGCCAAGTATAAAACTGGAGCAGCACCGGAACGCGAGCGAGGCCGTCGCAGCCGTGCAGCAGTGCGGGGAGGCCGGGCAGCTCCGGGGAGGGTCAGGAGCTGGGGCGATGGCCGGGATCTGTCCCCCGTGGGCTGGCAGCTGCAGAAGAGGTCAGCAAGGCTCTTCTCCGGAGGGAGCAGCTATTTTTCTGTTGGTAATAGGAGGCTCTGGCAGCTGGCAGAAGCTCACGCTGGTCTGCTGGTTGCTTGTGGGAAAAGGAGGGGGCTGGAGGTCCAGCCCACATGGATGGCAGTGGTGGGACGGAGACAGCCATCGCACTGTCCCCGGGAACAGCCCAACCGCTGCTCAGCAAATTACAAAATGCTCCTCCGCCGGATGAAAATTACCTGGCTTTCAATTCAAAGAACAGATAATGGACTATTTTCCTCCCAAAATACTGGAAAAAAGGTGTGCTAGCGCCGAACGCGCAGATTGTTATTCCCACCTAGTAATGGGGATGGAGCTACGAGGCCGCTGTCTTCTCCACCAGGCAGCTCTGAAACAGGGACATAAACAGCCTGTTAGGCTCTGACAATGGAATGCTTGTTCTGATTACAGTTATATATTACTTGATAGCAAATCATTCCCAGGAAGAAAAAAACAGAAAATTACCAGAAAATTAGTATCTACTAAGTTAACTTCTAGCCTGTCCTTTGCATCAGGGTGCGAGACGAACTGATGAATGTGTCTCACCTAATCCGGTGGGTGTTGGAGGTTTTTAAATTGGCCAGCAGCCATCCACAGAAGCAGCAAATGGAAGGATCCAGTGATTATTTTCAATCTGATGAGAAACACAACTTGCATTGAAAACAAACTGAAATGGAACTGAGATCAAATTTAAATACAAGTGAAAGTAGAAAAATACCCAATTAAGAGGCCTAATGAAAGGAGAATATATAATGGCAGCAAGAAATGTAAAATAGGCCTGATATTACATGTCCCATATTTATACTTGTCAAAGATAGTGCTGATAGCAACTTAAAAGATACTTACTTATTTGGCTGTATCTATAATGCCCTACAGTGGGGCTGAAAAGAGTGATTCTTCCCCAGAATAATTCAGGCACTGACTGGTACTATTTATTGGCTAAACCTGAGCTGGACAAAAGATGGGAGCTCAGGGAGTCTCCGACGAGACTGTCCCAGGACCGTGAGCAGCTTTGGAGAGTCACATCGCCCTCGCGAGATGTTCTCACCAGCTCTCCTCGCAGAGCCCAGCCAAGGCATCCTGCTCTATCACACGGCGTGGGACGGTCCCCTCCGCTGTCTGCTGCTGAGGCATCTCCCCGTGCCGAAGGGTTGGGATGGGTGCGGAGGTGGGAGCTGACCCTCCGGCTCCTCCCTGCCCGGTCTGCGCACGGAGGAGGTGGGAGGTTAGCCGCGGTGGAACTACCGTTGTGCTGTGTGCTTGGTTCGCTCTTCTACCCCGCTAGAACTTGGGTCCTAAAAATAGTGCCAGTTTGAACTGGCAGATGTTTCATTTGTCCTTTACGAGAGGACCAAAATTAGCCTCTCATTTGGCACCTAAATAAAGCAGCGTAACGGCCTTTATGCGAACTTTGCAATTACCGTCTATTGAAGTTGCGATGTTTCGTGGTGTTGGACGGGGAGGGCTGTTAGGTAAGGGGTAGCAGCACCTAAAGAGCCACCAGACCTTGAGAGAGAGGGGACCAACACAGCCGAGCCCAACTGCTTTGTTTTGGGTTTGGGGTTGTATTTTTTTACTTTTTCAGATCTGAGGCAGGTGGGGTTTTTCCTAATGAAGGTTTCATTTAAAAAAAGAAAAGAAAAGGCAAAAGTAACTTGGAAATGCTCAGGGAGCTGTGTATTGTAAAGGTAAAGCAAAAAAAAAAATCTAATAAAAGGACAGCAATGGTTTCTCTAATTTTCAGAGAAAAATCTGCACAGAATGCCTGAAGCTGGGTTAGCAGCGGGACTCCCCAGGGGCAACAGAAAGATGTTATAATCAATTACCACATCATAACACTGATGTATGATAATTACTGAGTGTTCCTCCTGAGATAGTGCAGCATTTGGCTGGGATGCGGCTCTTTCATGGTCCACTGCCTGATTAATATGCAAATAATAGGCTGATTGCATGATGAATGCAGAAAATGAGTTCGCTGATAACGTGAGCACCGAAGCGGGAAGATGATAAATTACTTTTACTGACTGTCCTACATTAAGTACCCTTTCTCAACAATTTTATCACAAATTAAGTAAAGCAGTATGGAGAGATTATGAGGATGTGTAAAATAATGTACCTTAATAGCTTTTATAATATTGTTGCGTACAATGTAAATGTCATTTTGTTTCAGTACTTTAGCCGGGACTCCTCCTGAAGAGGAGTGCATTTAGTGGAGCGGCGGTCAGGGTCACTCTGCTTCGCCGGCTTTCTCCGGAGCCGAGAGCGAGCCGCTGTGCTGCGGCGGCGGGGAGGGCTGCTCTGCTGCGGAAGGCGGGCGGTCGTTAGCCTGGGGTCCGTCCCGGAGGGCTCTTGCCCGTAGCAAATGGATGTCCACAGTCTGTGGTGGGGGAGATGTATTTGAATGCAGTGCACGGTGCGCATATGCATCCTGCTTCATGCTCCTGTCTGGAGCAGACAAGGTTGAAATCTCGAAGGAGGGTAGAGAAATGCCTTCACACCCAGGCTTGCGACAGAGGAGAACAACGCACAGTCACAAACATGGCAACACGTTGAAGTTCGTCTCTAATCACAAGGTCAGCAAGTCCACAAAGACACCATAAGCTGCAGCAGAACCTCTAAAAGCTCTCACTCTGTTTTCCAAAAGATCTTGTGCACACGTTTATTTTGATTATACTAAAAATACAACGATGTGGGATTGTGGCATCTTGATTGATTGCTTTCATGACATATTTGTTGTAATATTCAGAAAATCCTTAACAAAGCTTCTGCACACAAGCTGGTTTAATAATAAGGTTATTGAAAATATTTTCCAGCAGTTATTTCTAAATATTGACTTCTGACTAAGTTACAGAAGCACATAAAAATCTGAATATTAAATAAAGATTAGCAGAGTAGAGCACATCTTTTAAAGCAACCATGATTTTGCCATTAAGCACCTAATGTAAAATCTGACTTCTTTTTAGAAAGAGTTTTTTAATATTTTAAGGGTGATATATAAAAACGGAAGATTATCCTTCAGCACTGCTCAGTGCAAAGACCCTGCTTTTGGCTCCGGAAGCTCGGCGTGAGCAGGGAGGCACTGGGGAGGTTCTCCCCACGCCCTGCGTGCTCGCTGTGCTGCTTACCTGTCCCACAGACACCCGCTTTTGGCCGGTGAGGCTGGGAAAGGATGGGGGGCTGTTGGCCTGACCTGAGCATTGCTCTGATGTTTCTGAGTGTGTCTCTACATCCAGCTAAAAGAATTCTCAGGTTGTTTGGTTTTGCTTTTTTGTTCTTCATTTGTTGTAAAATAGCACTTAAAATCATGGCTACATAGAAATCTCGTGCTTCCCAGCAGGCCACTTCAGAAGTGTCCCTTAGTGCTTCATCGTTGGAAGTTTTGCCAGGTGGTGCGGTTGTGCCAAGGGTTGGTGTGTCTGTTCCCAACTGTGATAGATCTCAGTGGCACTTTTCATTTTAATTGATTCACTCCAGTTGTATCTTTCTGCACCAGATTCTGGGCATCCTGGGTGTTCAGACTGCCCTTTGTAGCAACCTTGTGCTCCTCATCCGAGCCCGTCCACGCTGCAGCGGACAGCCAAGTACCAGAGTCCTCCTAACTCAGTAGAACTTTGATGGTTCGAGTTTACACAGCCTTACAGTTGTCCAGCTCTCCACACCGTTGCTTAGCCCTTCCTCCTGAACAAGCACCTGGATTTGCCTCCCTGCATCCGGGTGCATGTGTTGTGGAGAACAGAACTTTCCAGCTTACGAGGCATTTTGCATCAGTGGGGCACAACACACCTCTCGGAGAGCGATACGGCACTCGCGGGTGCAAGGCGTGGGCTCGAGGGTGTCTGTGAAGGGCTGCGGGTGTTCCCCAGCCAGGGCATTCAGTGATGCCTTCCAGTGGTGGCCAGTGAAAGAGGGTGAGACCCAAGTAATGCCGTGCTCCACGTGGCAAAGGCTTTGGAAGAGGCAGGCACAGGGAGGAAGAGCTGACCCAGTTAAAGCTCGTGAGCTGAGCAGGATGGTCCTGTGCCGTGGTTCCTCGCTGCACGCTCTGCAGAGTGAGCAGGCGTAGATCTCACCTGCCTCTGCTGGTCGGTTGTGAAGTTGATTGGATGGCCCTGGGCACAGGGTGTTCTCCAGCTGTCGTTCCGCAAGCAGCATTGAACTCACAAGGCTGCGCTAGGACTTTTCTCGTTATGCCAACACTGGGGCTGGCATAAAAAAGCCATCATTTAGCTAATGGGCTTGCACTGCAGATGAGCTCAGGAAAGAGCTCCAGACTCCCGTTCTTAATCCCTTCCACCCAGACTGTCTTGCAGGTGTGTGGTGGCGGGTGCCTGTTTTTCAAATCCAGTTCACGGATTTGGTTCCCCCAGCCGCATGGGACAGCACAGTCGTGGTTCAGTGTCAGGCAAAAAGGAGGAAAAGGATGGAGCCAGGACAGGAGTACCTTAAACTGATACGATGCTGGTTCTTGGCTATGGGAAGTTGCAGTCTGACCATAGGTTTGGGCACGATAGTGGGGTTTCCAAGACTCTCAGAGGCATTTGTGGTTGTGCATTTGTTGAAAGGCAAATTGGTTGCCTGACTTCTCTAAGTACTTTTAGAAGTCCAGCTGTAAATCTCTCTTCATGCGTCTGTCGCCAGCTCATATCTTACTTGCTGTTTTCTGAACTTAATCGGATTTCTCCAGCTCCTTCTGGCTTCTAGAATGGCTGAAATCATACTTTTTTAATACAAACGCAAAGCTAACATAATTACTGAATATGCAACATAAAATTGCACCAAACGTTGTAGTCCTTTAGCGATACTCAGAAGCAGGTTTTTTTCAAGTGCTTCTAACGTTCACCATCATCATTCAGATAGTTTTATGTGCTCCTGTCATTTAACATGCCCTCATATGCAGAGTGGGAACCTTTATTTTTACTGTTGCCCCAGTAATTTCAGAGTTAACCAAAGCTGGTTTCCTCCCCGTTCAGTGCATACATACGCTTTCCCAAAGGGGTTTCTTTTGATCCCCCCCGCCATCCACATAACATTTCCCTCTGAGCCAAGACCCAAAATAACATTTTCCCCAAAGTTATAACACTTATGAAACAAATGAACGAAGAATCTCCAGGGTCATAGTGGAAATCTGTAATGGTAACTGTGGCAAGCGCTTGCAGCCGTGACTGCACGTACCTGCATACTTCACGTGGTTATACGTGCGCACTGTAGGGAGCCTGGTATACTCCCTGCATATAACTGTGGGAGTTTATAACTGTAGGGAGGATCATATTTTCATAAGCCACATTAATTTTCAAATTGTGACCAGGCAAGGTTCACTCACTTAAAGTAAATCCACCAAAGCCACCACCTGAGAGAAAGCTTTCATGGGGATTTCCTTTTAATTAGGCAGAAGAGGGATGTATTGCAGTGCTGTTCCACAAATGCGGATCGGGTTTGTTCCATAGTTCGAACTTGCACAGCACCACTGCTCGTGAGGAGAGCTGCTACGATGCTTCGGAAGATCCTGCAAAGACAGCCGTTGCTAAAGATAAAATTGGGTAGAAAGCCAGAGGGGAAAAAAGATCTCTCCCTGAAAGTTTCAGACCCTGGGGAATAGAAGAACGCAGTCCTGAGGATGTTGCCACTGATCGGATGTGTGATCAGGGCCTGATTCTCAGGACAACGTAGCCTGGTTTATGGTCTGCAGATTGGGTAGAGTGGGCAGCCTGATCATTAGGGGAAAACAGAAACGAATCCTGTCCCAGCGCGAGCCACTTTGATCTCGGGCAGCCTGCCAGGTCTGTTGTTGTCCATTAACTCCTCTGCACGAGGAGGTAGACGCAGGCCCCGAAGTAGCAAATGCTCTTTTAAGACGTTGCCGAGAAATCTCCTGTCCACATTTGTCTGCTTTCATCTTCCCTCGTAATTTGCCGTAAAGGGAATGAGCAGAGCACGGGATGCTGCGTTGCCTCCCCGCTCAGCTCTGTGCGGGACGTGGTCGCTCTCGCTGCTCCTTGGTAAGGAGCTCTGGGTTTGACTGGTTTGGCACGGACCTGAAGCCTGGGCTTTGGCCGGTACGAAGAGTGGTGCATCAGACCAAGCGCCCGTTAAATCATGTTTGGGTTCTTGTCGGAATGTCACGGAGTACCCTGTCATTTTGTTTTAGCAACTTGTCCTTCCAAATGCGCAGTTCGCCTTATGGCATGCCAGCAGTAAAAATGTCACTTGCAATAATTACTTTTTGGTGAAAATGCTTGCTGACTTCCTACCTTCAAGCTGTTTTTTACACAGTGGGGAGATAATAAGAAATGACTTTATCCTGACTGCTCAAATGAACACTAAATGGAATTTAGGTTATTATTACTGCAGATAGAGGACTGTGTATTGAAATTTAAATAGTGGATCAGATAAACTGTGGAGATTTGTCTCTGAAAATTATAGTGGGTCTGCTTTTTCAATCCACTTTGCTCTGAAACTTAAGGCAGCTGTTGTCTGCCTGCTGTCTTTAGAATATAATATTTTTCATAATCCTTTTAGAGGCCCCTGAATACCTTCTGTATTTTGCATGGTCTTCCTCAACTTCTGCATGTTCTGTACCACGTTCCCCACGAGTCCTTTTGCAGGTTATTAGCTAAGCTGGTGTCAACAACAAAGGTCAGCCAGTTTGTTCTCCCAGCAGTGCCTGAGCTGCAGAGGTACCGAGTGCTCTTCACAGACAGCCAAGGTGTGCTGCCACGAGAGGCTCGGTGCTTGTGTTTTACGCTTGCGAATTCCAATGCTCTTCTTCAGATCTTTGCCCTGAACTTTTGGTTTCCAAGTGGATGTAAAGTCAGTTTGCTGCTGTGGCTGTCGGAGTTGAGGCAGGGTCTGAGCAAGAGCGTCAAACCTGCAGCTCTCAAAAGGCGTACAAGAAATTCCTCTGAGGGACTCTGCTGGTGCTGTGTGATGCCTCTGGGACTGGTGAAACCGTACCCGTGTCTCAACACTGCTCCGTCATCTGGATCCCTCTGTTGAGGGGGATACATCCAGGAGTGGTGTCAGGTCGCGTAGACATCTGTGATTTTCTGGGGAGGCTGTAGCAGGCGTCACCTGCAGGTCTTTGCAGCTGAGGTGTCCTGAGCTTGGGAAGGAGGATTCGGCTGAAGCGTGCGGTGGATCTGAGCTACACCACTGCTTTTTTTCTGGAGGACTATGTTAGATTATTTCCTGTGGTCAGAAGAGTTCCTGTACATCACAATCACAAAAATGGTCCTTCTTGACCAGTGTCCTGCGGTTTTGCAGAAGGTAATTCCATGTCTCTGACAGCCGAGTTCCTGCAGCTGAGCGGGTGATCCTCAGGAGTGCACTGGTCTGTAGGAGGGGAGCCCAGTGCAGCCGCTGGGTCATTACACCCTGTAGGGACTTCGCCACATTAGGATGGCAGCACATGATCGGACCTCGTAGAGGAAGGTGTCAGGCTGATACCGTGTTGGGGGAAGTGGTTTCAGGTAATTTGCAGGCCACGGGTGGGGTAAGCATTGTCCAAAACGTTCTACAACCAGTGTTCGAGCAATTGGGGAGCCAGGGTCCAGTCCTGGGGACCTGACCCCAGCGTGGGGGTGGGAGATCTTGTAGTTGGGGGAGAATAAGAAAATCTAGTGCTAATTTCAGGAAAACTGCTGTAAACCAATGAACTGAGACTGGAACTCGGTTTTCAGACTTTCTCACTTTTTCCCAAACCCTATCATGATAGAAGCTACGGGGAAGGTGTAGAGGACGGGTGGGACCAAAGCATGGTTTGGCTTCATCCATAGGGCTAGAAAATGCAAGATCGCAAAAGATTTTCTGTGTTCATATAATTAAGGCAAGGTCGATTTGTTACAGTTCTCTACCAGTTTTGTAAAATGCTTAGACAGAGCCTAGTCCTCGATGCTGAATTGTTGACAAAGTTTGTTTAGTTTCTTAACTGAGGACTGCTAAGGGTTGGGGGGGGGAACGGGCAAGCCGTGGTGACGGTCTGGGGAGCTGTTGCAGTAAGATGGTCATTCCAGCAGCAATTTTACATTGGGAAAATAGTATTAAAAAAGACAACAGAAGGTATTTGTATAATGTTGGCTTTGTTTCCATTCATTTATATATCTTCATTTTGGATTATGCATCCCTCTCTGGTATTGGTAGAAGGGAATAACAAAACTGAAGAATTTCCTAATTTAAGAATTAAGGACCGTGCATTCTGCCAGCAGCGCTGTGTTCCCAAGTACGGCTCTCTGGCGTTTGCACACTGCATCAGATCAGTTTGTCTTTGTGAAGACATATCTGCCTTCAAAGACTCGAGCGCTCACCTTCGCTGAATGGTCATAGCTCTCTCTTAGCTGTGTGCACCAACGGAAATAGCCAGCGTTGGTGTTTCAGTTGTCTTCATGTTTTAGCTATGAACAGAAGCCAACTGCACTTGCCAAGTATTTCAGATTGCTGGCCTGTTGATGCAGACAACGCTTCCTAGTAATTGATTTGCATTTGATTATTATTTTCTGTGCAGCATATTTGAACGTGCTTTTAAAAATTGGTAGGAAGTGCCTGACTTCTCTGTACCCCAAACATGTACATTCTGAATGAATATTGTAAAACTGCATGGTAGAGCCTTTGCCGTTTCATGACTCAGTTATACTTGCAGCTTTAGAAGACTTGGATCACTTATTTACAGGCGTTTATGGTGTATTTGAATCTTTAATGATGTTTGTCAGCAGTTTCCTAATCATTCTTGATTGTCAGGTTAAACTGACGTGTGGTGATCGCATGCTCAGGACCTGATGGCCACCATCTTTCCACCGAGCTAGTGTGGGGAGATCTGTCTCCCATCCCCTGCTTCTCCGGCTACCTGAGACTTCACAGATTCCCAGGTTCTGCAGTGACCTCCTCACTGGTGATGCTCTTGATCTCCCCAGCACTTCACTTCCAGCACCTTATTTGGGGGGCTTTTGGGCTTCTGCGTCAGGTGTTAAACTGGATACAGGCTGTTGGAAAGCAAAGTGCAACTCTCCTTTGGTGTAGCAAAGTTTATCTGGAACTGATTAAAGTAACTTCATCAATAAATGGTGGCGATGGGGTTTGCAGGTTGTGCATGGTGGGCTACCCACAGCCTGCTGTAAGGCAGTTCTACGCTCGTCTTGACCAAATGATCCCTTCCTCGCTAAAAACAAACGTGTAAACGTGCGGTGAGCATCACACATGCACTCGTAAGAAATTGGATCGCTCTTAAGTCAGTGCTGTTCTTCAGAGAAGTCTGGGGTTAAAAAAGCATTTTAAAGAAATAAGCTTTCAATGTATTATTTTCATTGGAAATGTTCGACTGCTACTTTTTAAATCTTAATATGTATTTTTCAGATGTCCTGAATTTGTTTCTTTGTCCTGTGAGGAACTTGAGAGAAGTGAATACAGAGAAATGATTTCATAAAACGTGCGAAATGGCTGTGGATTGACAGTTAAATCTGCAATAGTGAATACATTCAATTTTCCCCTTTGTTCTGTCAGCAGTCACTTGTACTCTAAATGTCTATTTAATTTTTTAAGTAGATTAACGGGAAATGTTTGCATTATTTGATTGTTGAATTGGCTTTTCCAAATAATGGCTCTTTTCCTCAAATATTTATGTGATCTTGAAAATGTTTTTCCATAAGGGAAAAATGCTAAAAATGAACGGGGAACATGTTTTGAGTTATTTGTAGTATATGCACATAATGCTTCATCTGAGATCACTGTACACTCGCCTTTCGTTGGGGGGAAGAAAAGCAGTTTGTCATCTGTACTGCCTTCCAAAATTAGATTCAGATAATCCTACCTTTTTGAGTAAATAAGCAGCAGATTGGTCTTAAAAATGAAATTCAAGTAAGCTCTTGATATGTGATATAAAAAATAAATAAGCTAATATGTGAGCAACATAGAGCATTTCCGTGATAGATGATAATACAGATTACCATTGTTGTTTCCGTAATTAGGCTGGGCAGGGAAAGGAGAGGGAGAAGGAAGCACTGGTAAATGCTTTTGTTTAGTCCTGTGTGGTTAGGTTTTTTTATTTTGGATTTTTTCTGCACTCCGCGTGCGCATGTGGTTTGCAGTGCACGGATGAGGAATTGTATAGGAAATTTGCAGCTGCTCTAGTTATTCAGTAAGATTTGTATAAGCTGGCACAAGGGACAAAATTAGAGGGAACTTGAACGAGCGCCGTGCAGTTTATTAGCTAGGCAACCATAATTTTGACCTTGCTGTGGGTTAAAGGACACAGACCTGAGAAGAAATCTGTTTATCACGTGGGGAATTCATGCCATCCCTGACAGTGTACAGTGAACAAGATGGATGATCTGCCAAATCGGTCCCTCGCATGGGTGCATCAGGGCAAATTTACAGTACAATTCCTTCGCTGCTCCTGATACAAAAAGAACATGTGCTGGGTTTTATACTCAGTCGTGTGATGACCTAGGGTGAACAGAGAGAAGAAAGAAGATTTGTGGGATCCCTCTTCCCTTAAAGATTGATCTGCACCTTGCTTTCCTTTGATGTCTGCCTCTTTGGCATATCTGGTAAAGCCGTAAGGAGAAAGTCCAGTTGCTTGGTTGGAGAGAGCAACTTCGTGGAAGCGTGTCAGGGAGCCCCTCGTAAACGCAGCCTCCTGCAAGCTTCGGTTGCCTTGAGCAGCGCGGTCGGACTGTGCACTCTGCTTCCTTTGAATCCTGCTTGGACTGACGTAGTGTTTTCCTGTAGCGTTTGGGATATGTTTCTGTGCTGCACAAGCTGCGTGTTCTGTAATGATTTGGCAATATTCTGGGTAACAAACAAACTTGGGAAACAGTGACATTTGCTATTACCCATGGCCGTGGCAGTGACAGGACCTGGCCCTGTGGAGTGAACCGCTCTCCCGGGAGTGCCGCGAGGCTCAGGAAAACACAGTTCTGTTAGAGGGACGGAGTTTGTGATGTGGGCTGGCCTCATCCTTCCACAGCTGAGAGCGTTGGAGGCTTCCTCCTGAGATCTCGAGGCGAATCCGCTGGTGTAGGAATCTGAGATACAGCGATTAACCACGTCAAGTAGTGAGATGTGAGACAGCGAGGAGGAGGAAGCAGTCCCACAAAAACGGCAAGGAACTGTGAAGGGAGAAATCAGATGGGCTCATTATCTTTTGAAGGGAGGGAATTGTTCTTCTAAACCACATTGTCTATGTGTTGTTGCTTTAAAAAATATTTAGACTGTCCGCTTAGATGTCTGGATTTTCTGCATAAGCTCAGCTGGTACATTCCGTTAGAGATAAATGTGAATTTATTAGGGGAAAACAACATTTTGTACAGAACCTATTGTTGTTGGCACGTTAACGGGTTCAGAAAGCTTTCTTTTAAACAAAGAGTCACAATAACAGATTTGGATGTCTCCTGATCCACTAGCTATCTTTGTGTTGGATTCTCAAGCACGTTAATTAATACAACATAATTACAAACTGTATTTTAATCTTGTTAAGTTATTTCTGGGCAAGGAGAAATGCAAAAATGTGTTGCAAGTGATAAGAAACAGTATGAAATCAATAACACTCTCAAGATTTAAAGTTGTATCAGTTGTAGAAAATCCCTCATTGACACCACAAAATAGTGGCAAAGTGAGTTTCTTACAAGTCACAGAAGGAGGCTTAAACCCATCTATAATGGTAGATTTAAGAGCATCCTTATACGAAAATGTTGTGGAAAGCAAAACTAGGAGATTTCCCAACCATGGAAATTTCTTGCAACCTTACAGACTATTGCACTTCATCTTTTCCTGATTTTTGTTTGTATTTGTACATCTTGTCTTTATAAGAAAGCAGAGATGACTCAAGATAAAATTAGAAAATCTGTTCTTACAAAGAGGCTTTTTAGTAACCAAGTCATAACAAGTAGCGTTTTGCATACTTAGGCATTTCTTTAAGTATGTAGAATATAAATGAGAAGGAAAGTTAAATATCCTGCAATCAAAACATTACAATTATGCTAAAGTGGGGACTTTTTTCTTTTTTTTTTAATTACAGAAAGCACTCCAAAGACTTCTGCCAGTTGCAGTCCTGCTCCTGAATCTCCTATGAGTTCCAGTGAATCAGTGAAAAGCCTGACTGAATTGGTACAGCAGCCCTGTCCCGCTATAGAGACAAGTAAGGATGGCAAATCCCAGGAATCTAGGGAGCCGCCTGCTTCCGAATCCCAGTCTACAGCACCTTTGCCGCTGTCAGGCCACTCGGCACTCAGCATTCAAGAACTGGTTGCTATGTCCCCTGAGCTGGATACGTATGGCATTACGAAAAGGGTCAAAGAAGTACTAACGGACAACAATCTTGGTAAATCACTTTATTCTCATTTCTTGACTGGGAATAAAGTGAAAGTTCATGCTTCTATTTTTAAGGTATATTTCAATAGATGTTTGCCAAGAATACTTGGTTTTCACTCTGGCCTAAGCTTTAATCTGTTAAAAAAGAGGCTTTTTTTTTTTAAACCAGTAGAAAAATCCTTTCAGATTGCAACATTCTACTTAAAATATCATCATACCCTTGCTCTTCTTAAGCTCTGCTTCTGGCTCACCAGCCAGATACTGCTCCCACCTCCCTAAATACAGGCCAGCAGGCTGTCAGGAGGACCAAAACCTCAAAGCCAGGGAGATCTCCCTTGAGGAATGCTATTTTCCCCATGCTTGCAGTTTCAAGGCCCCAGCATTTTAGGCATAGGTGAAGTAGAGGCGTCCAGCCTGACTGGAAAGGGCAACGCATCACAAGCGTAAGCGTAGTGTAGCTGTAGAGCCAGGAGGGTAAATTCAGACTCAGTTGAGATAAGTGTATGGGGCCATTCAGTTATTTTGTTTAGAGAGACGAAAAGCTAAGGCTGCCTTTGCTTACAGATGAGTTTTTGGGTGTCGAATTCAGTGTAATGTTGACGCAGCTAGGGATTTGGAATTGCCAAAGGGAATCTCATCTGAAAATGGGCAATCCATGCTTAGTCCTGCCACTGTGCCTCTAAATCACTAGTTCTTCATACGTGTTTAACACCTGCTTCCCTCGCAAGGCACTGGGAAACCTTCAGGAGACCTTTGGAGCCTCTAGTGGGAAGGCAGGAAGGCTGCCCCAGTGTCACCTGCACGTGCTTCTGGGGCTTAGCTGGGATTCATCTCACCTGCGTGTAGATGGTCAGAGTAGATGTCTGAGGTGTTTGGGATGAACCACTCTCCCGGAGTACCAGTTCCTCTCCATGCACTGCAAACCAAAAAGCCTGTACTTTTGGTACAGACCAAAAAGAGAAGTTTAGGTGTAGAGTGCCGATGATAGTTATGTGTGAATTCCATCATCTGAACATTCTGACTGTACAAGTAAAAACTTCTTTATTTTAGTATGTAAGGAAGCCTTTTTTCAGCTAGACACAGAATAACGGGGGTTATTATCTTAGTTGTTTTTTTTTTTAGAGGGGAAAAATAGTGGGGTGGGGGAGGTTGCAAGTTCTCATTTAACATAATTTGGGGAAAAAAGAAAATGGCCCTGATCCTGGACATACCCTGCATGAGAGCGTGTTCCACTGAACCCAGCAGATTTACTTGCTCATGCGCATTGGCGTGGGCAGATGGTGGTTGCTTGTTCAGTGGACATAATGTAGAGATAAAGCCACAAGTCACGGTAAGGGTTTGCAGGGGCAAGCCCCTGGTTTTTGGGCAAAATGCTGTTAAGTGCTGTACCTGCTCTGGTGTTCCAGAGAGGTTTGAAAAAGTATTTTTGTTTACATTTGCTTTGATGCCATTTTTACTTAGTCTTTTTTATTTCCCATGATTTTTGTTTTCCTACAGTGTGGCTGACAAGCCTAAAAAGCAGCAGAAGAGCCAGGAAATGTGCCCCAAACTCTGCATTAGGTGTGGAACCAGTTTCAATGTCTCCTTTTGCGCCCTCAGTGTGCTAGTGCACCAGATTGACTCGGTGCTCAGGTTTCTGTGTCTCAGGCCACAGGGCCTTGTGAACCTGTCTTAGGCAACTGGTGGTGGCTCGGTTGTTCAATATCATCGGCCAGTAAAGACCACGGTTGTGCGAAACCATGCGAGATGTGTTTGGCGGGTCTCTCCTCCTGTGCCCTTTAGCTTTCAGTCAGCAGTCACCATTTTAGCGAACGATGCTGGCAGTGTTAACTCTGAGATGTTGCTAGTATTCCTGGTCCCAAATGTCACAGAATTATCAGTGATTCCCAGTGGGGCAGCGTATAACTTGGATACAGAGGGAAGCAAATGCAGTGGGCCAGTGAAGGATTGCAGTGGGGGGGATTTTGCAGAAAGGGTCAGGACAAACCTTGACACCAGCATAATTTACAGGAAGTTTTGTCCATGAAGAGCTACACCAGCGGGAACAGGCATGAACGATATTAGGGAAAAAGATGGGGAGAATTAGGAGGGGTTTTAAGAAACCTGTGCTTAAAAATATTCCCATTATTAAGAGCGCTCTGATGAAGATGGAGTGTGATATACCTGCTACCTCCTGAGAACGATTTCTAACACATTTCTTGTTAGCTTGGGAGGCTTTCAGGTGTCTTATCCTTTCCTGCCATACACTGGGATGAAATAAATGACACAAACATCTTTAGCTTTGTCCTTAACACTTAGAGAACATGGTGTTACCATGTTCCACGTTGGCATTTTTAATTTTTAGGCTGTAGTTTGAAGTTCATTTCCTTCGGGAGCATTGCTGGTACCTGCTCTGGGCTGCTTGTTTCTGACCTTTTTGCTAATTTGTGCCGGTATTCCTGTCTGTGTGGCCACACGATAAACCACACCTGTTGGTCTGAGTCAAAAGTGCCGTTTTATTCTTGGTAGGGTGGTTTGACTTGGATCAGCCACTGCTCTGATTTACTGTGCAGCCACACGGGCAGTTGCAGTGGCCACACTGGCACTGCACAGCAGCTGTCGGAGCTCTCGCAGCCACTGGAAGAAATGCTCCCGGGGTTAGAAACTGTGGGGAAAGGTAAAGGAAAGTTATTTACAAAGGCAAATTAGCTGTCTTATCTTGCAAGTAGCTGGCAGGTTTAAAGTTAAATGAATAAGGCCTTACTGATGCTTTTTAAATACAAAGACAAACAGGGAGCAGGGTAACTGCAATACATATGATCTAAAATTGGCCCTGGATTACTTCTTTTGTCTGATTTTCCTGATATTGGGAGTGGCTGAAAATCACTTATTACTTAGGAGCTTCAGTGAATTTTGAGTTTAGGTTTCTGTTTAGTCTGGAAGAACCATTTTCAGGGTTAGTTTTAGAGCTTACTAGCAGACTGTGTTATGTTAGCTCTGTCCTTGTTTCCCCTTTCTGCCTTCCATTATCTCAGCTGCTTCCGCCAAAAGCTTTGCAGACCCACCTGCCCCATGCATCTGAACAGGACGTTCTGCAGCTTCTAACTGGTCCCACATTCCCTCCTCTCCCCATACAGGTGAAAAAAATGGCCAGGCCAAAGGTTTTGAGGTGCTTTTAAAGAGAAGGAGGAGATTCATGGAATTAAGCACCCAGGAGGAGTTTATGGAGTAGATACTTTCCACAGCCTGCTGGTGTCAGGATCAGATCAGGCTGTCGAGGCAAGAGCTGATGGTGGCTTTACGTGTGCGGGCATGTCCTGCAGAGCTGCAGGAGCACAAGTCCCCACGCATCCACATTGTCCCTTAGGGATCTGTTTGTTGCCACTACCTAAGACTGCTGGCATTGCCAGGAGGCGAAGGAAAAGTGTTCTGCTTTGTGTTAGTGAGGGCATTCAAAAGCAACAGATCAGATGCAAGACTCTGAGGCCTGAACTTGGTCGGTATGGAAAGATATTTGGGTTACCTTGAAAATACGGGAGAGCTGCACTTCTGTCGGAAGTCACCGGCAATGACTCAGATGACTTCAGACTCTGTCTTGTAACAAAAACTGTTGCATATCAAGGCAGTTTAGCTTAGGAAGAACACTGAAGTGAAGGGTTTTAGAAAACCAGGTGTGTGGTTGGGTTTGAGCTGCACAGGCGTTTTCTACAGTCCTTGCTAAGTTAGATCTTAACCTTGTAAGATTAGGGTTACCACATACAAATACTGTACATTGAAAAGCAGATGCGCTTTTTACCTTTCTAGACAATAGCATGTTGAAAGAGAACTAAAATTAAGTATTCTGAACTACAAGAGGCTGTAAAAAAAGAAGTTATATAATAAAATGTGATTATCTCTAGCTGGTAAGACACAGTTAGAACACCACAGAGAGTACAACACAGAAAATATGTACATGTGTCTTTGAGGACACTTACATGACTGTTGCTGGATGGGGGTCGCATTGGTCTTGGTTCATTGATTGCTTGAAACGCTTGGATTGCCCTGTTGGAATGAAGCTGTTCCATTACCCTCCTGCATAAGAGCTAAGTAGCCTCACTGCTCTCACTAGTTGCCTGCTTAGCTAAAAGTTCGTTGATTTTTAATCTCATTAATTTTCTTTTTTTGCACACTGTGTCACTGTAAGGTCCCAGTGCCCAAAGGTGTTGAGCTCCCCTCTTTGCCACAGTCAGATCCTAAGGATTAAACTAAAGCTCAATATTTACACCTTTAGTTGGGGGGGAGAGCTTTTATGCTTCTAAATGTTTCTTTTGGGTTTTCAAGCAATTCTGAAGTAAGATTAATTGACAAATGATCCCGTAGACATGTTGTGTCTGTTTAGTTAGCCTCGCCTCTTAGCTGAATGAATTCATGCGATTTTCAATTTCGTATTAGGTCAGCGTTTGTTTGGGGAGACAATCCTAGGGCTAACACAAGGCTCTGTCTCAGACCTTCTGGCTCGCCCGAAGCCCTGGCACAAGCTGAGTTTGAAGGGACGGGAACCCTTCGTCCGCATGCAGCTGTGGCTGAACGATCCCAACAACGTGGAGAAGCTGATGGATATGAAACGAATGGAGAAAAAAGGTAACTTGGAGCTCACTGCTGACTCACATTTTCTGTTATTTCAAAAATGACTGTGTCATTTGTAATTGTCCCTAGTATAGAGGCAGCATTGATCCAGTATTACAAAGGTTATGCAAAAGGACTTCATGACAGCTTTATCGTAGCTTTATTTGATGCTAGCTCAAGCAGATACATCTAAAACAAGAAAAAAACCCAAACAAAAAACAACCCCAAACCCTGAGTATTCACCAGCTGTCTTGAAATCGTTGCTATATTCTCCTATAGATTAATTGCTGAGGCCCTGGTGTATCACTGATAACTTGCCTTACCAAATGAGATATGCGAGTTTGGGAGCTGGCATTGGGTTATTAGTTAATAGTGCTGCAGCTGGTCACAGATGTTGGGCTGGAAGAACTGTGCATTGACTCTGGAGAGAGATTCTTGCCAGTCCTGCACTGGTGGTCGCGAGGAGGAAAGAAGAATGTGGTCTTTATAAAAGAGTATTTGAGAATAATTAAATTTGTGGCTTTTATAGGGATGGCGGAGGGTGATTGTGTTAAGACATGCTCACATAAAATGACTAGGTCATGAGTTATGTACCTGTGAGAGATCTAAGTTATTATTGGGTATCTTAGTAGGGATATCCTGAAAATTTATCCTACTCTCTATATTTTAATTTCATTACTAAAAAAACAGTGGTCACTTAGAGCCCTGTTTTTAGTATGTTCATGTGATTTTACGAGAGAGACTCGAAGGCTGCCATTATCAGCAGTTAACTAATTAATGATATATACATCTCTCAAGCTATCCCTTAATGATATTAGTACAGACAACATTAATCGTGTGCGCTGAAAGCACAGCTGTTGACTGATGTCCTGAAAGCATTAACACATTTGATCAAGAACTTTGTGATTATATTAAAAATTGCAGTGAGGGAGCTTCTGGGAAAATTGTAGTCTTGCATGCTTTTAAGAAGAAATTCAAATCCTTGTCAGAGTAACCAGTATAATATAATGCAGGGCAGTATCTTATCACAAATTGTGTATGATCTTCTATGGGGAGTAAAATCCACTTGGGTTTCCCACTTACAACTGTAAACCAAAGGGAGCCATGATGGTTTTTGCTGTATTAGAAATATGGCAGAAATAAAATTGTCAGCTAGCTGGATTTTTATAGCCTCAAAGAGAATATCGCCCATAATGCAGGAAAATAAAATAAAAATAATTTCAAAGTAGCACTGACAATATCCTCTCAAAACTATTTTCTAAACTGGATTCTTATCAAATCCTGTGCAATACATATGCTCTATAGATGGCACCTGAATAGAGATAAGGCTATAAATCATTTGAGACTGTACTGAGCTCCTGAACTGTGCAAGTGCTGTCCTTATAGCAGAGCACTCTAAAATGAATTCAACCCTGTATTTTCTGCAAAATCCTTTCATGCAGGTAAGGATTCCATGATTTAACCTTTCAAATTGCTCTAGAGCCACATTAAGAATTTAACTTTCCCTTCAGGTAATGTCAGTTAAAAAACAGTGCAACTGTATCTGCTGCCACTGAAACATTATTATCAATTATTTCTCTGCCACATTTTATTAAGGGAGTAAATTAATAATTATGGTAAAGGTGAGCTGCATATATCTTTTCTTCTATTCTACTAGTCTGAAGTTTGTGCTATAAATGTCCATTTTGAGAGGTTCTGAGAATTTGCAGTGTACATTAAGGAACCTCTTTGGAGGAAGCTGGGGGTTCACGCTCACTCCGCAGCACCTTTCCTGCCTTGGAAGAGTTCATTCCTCTCGCTTATAACCTCCCAGTGTGCGTGCTCCTGGTAACGTCACACTCCTCACTGAGCAGTACTGAAGCCTGCTGTCAGGAGAAAATTTAATTCCCTTTATTTCCCCATTCTTTCGCTTTTTAATAATCTTGTTCAATACCGCATTAGATAAAAATTATATTAGAAGGGGCTCTGTTTTACCTGAGTGGGCAGCCACTAGCTCTGCAATAGCGTCTGCTGCCTCTATAGCTGAGCACAGGCTGCGGAGTCTTCCCAGAGGGGCGGGGGGGAAAGAAGGTCATGAAACTCAGGGGACAGAGCTGGCCTTGGCAAGTTGGTCTCAGACCCAGATTCAGACCTTCGCCCAAATCATATTTGGGTTGTTTTTACTTTTCATAGTTCTCCTGAGAAGTGGAGACTGATCGCAGACAAAAATCAAACTTCTCCGATGTCAAGTGTGTTTGCGACTTGGATTCCAGTTTGAGCCTTGCTGTCACTGCAAATGTGCTGAATGATCTCCTTATGTTGTCTACACATAGCACATATGTTTAAAATAAGAATTAAAAAGGAGAAGATTTTATAAACATCATCTAAAGCTTCCAGAGAGCACTGTTAAAGCCTAAAGCTTAGGTGCTAGTTCAGCACATGGCGAAGTGCCAGGATTGTGCCTTTGGCCTGAGAGAAATTTGTTCTGGTAATATATTATCCTCCAGAAAAACAATTGGTTATGGCAGAACAGTGGGACATCCTCCATATTTTTGTGTTAAGGAAATACACACATTTATATCATTTGTCCCATTCAGATGAGAGATCCCCAAAGAAGCTGGTGCAACTTTTGTGATCGCAGTGTGAGGTCACAAAAGCAGAGGTAGGCACAGGGCATGAAATTTTTCCCAAGCTGTTACAGCTCCGTGCTGTCCTTAGGAGTCTAAAGATGGGAGCTCTGACCAGCCAGAAATGCCGTCCTTTGGAGAGTGGAGAAAGCAGAGATTCAGAGCATCCTGATGCATGGGTGTCTCATCTTAACCCAGTCGCCTGACCAAATTCCAGAAACTCCAGTTAGAGATAGCCTAAACACCTTTTACATCTTCCATGCGAGGTTCTGTTTTGTCTCATGGCGTCCTCTAAGCTGCTGCGTGTTGCTGAAGTGATAGATGCCGTCTTTCAGCCTGCTTGGTTGCGCTGTCAAAGGAGACAAGGGAGCCTTGTCTGTAGTTTGCATGTCAATGCAAGTTTGAAATAACACCTAGGAGTCTTTGAGATTAAAGGCCTTATATGGGTGTGAGATTATGTTGCTGGAATGATTAATTCCATGGTTGAAGGTTGCAGCAGTTCCTTGAGGGCTGCAAAAATAAGACAAATAGGTCCCCTTAAAATAATGGTCACTTTGCAGTTCTACATCTGGTTGGAACAACTTAAATAGGTGATTTTTTTTTAAAAAAGGAGTTTATCTTAAAAACAAAACAAATTTTTATGGTTATTTCAAAAGTGTACAGGACTGTATCATGGCAGAGTGATGGATCATGAGCAACTCACGTTCTGTTCCATATCGGTGAGCTTACACAGTAGGCAATCCACAGGTAATCTG
>Ga0065711_1027932_pt1 | contig 44863 bp, 28 predicted proteins | sample Hoacrofraction12_FD_59098 | JGI IMG/M metagenome (GOLD analysis project Ga0065711, IMG submission 59098) | Hoatzin crop microbial communities from Cojedes, Venezuela - Epithelial fraction 12 v2 (version 2) | ecosystem: Host-associated > Birds > Digestive system > Esophagus > Crop | place... | reverse complement strand
CAAGGTCCTGTGCAGCCTACTGTAGGTGACCCTGCTTCGGCAGGGGGGTTGGACTAGATGACCCACAGAGGTCCCTTCCAACCCCTACCATCCTGTGATTCTGTGATTCTGTCCAGCAGAGGACTTGATATGTGCTCAACATCGTGTTCACAAGTAAGCTTGTTGGTTTGGCTCAACTTACGTGCTTAAATTTTATGATGGCTTGAGTTCCTGAAAGAAAATGAGAGGCCTTTAGTGAACTTAAATCAACACTTTCTCATTATTATTTGCTTTAAGCAAACAGTATTACCATTTTACCATTCTGAAAATTAAAGATCTTAGTATTTCCAGCAGAAGTCTTGTAGTCATTCCATAGTAAAACAGTTGTCATCTTTCACTGAAAATATATTTTCATTAAAGTGGAATTATTAGGCGTTTATCCATCAGAAAACTATTGCTAACCTTCTTACAATTATTTTCAAAGTGAATTGGTTTATGCACAGACGTTCTGAAAGGAAAATTCGTACCCTTTTGCCTTTTCTTTTTTAAAGCAAAATGGTAATTTGTTTGTTAAAGTATGCAATTTGTATATCTTGAAGAGCAGTCAAATCTTTCTCCCTTTATTTTTCGGCACTCTCTTCTCATACATGGAGGTTTGCTCTTCTTGGAGCTTGGGATTTTTTTACTATGGAACTGAATGCATGTACAAAAGTGTTTGCCAGATTAGGGCCTTAGGATGCATCCACTGTAGTTTCTGAATATATGTATTTGTAGACATATATAGCCCACATGTTTTACTGCCAGTCTTTCACTGTATTTCAGTAATCATCATTTTCTATGTTAGTTTCTTTTGCCTGTGGTACCGTACACACTAATGTTTTTCTGTTTGACACGTGCAAGTTGTTCTTCTTGAGTAAAGCACCTTTTAAATGGTGCTGGATCTGGGAGCCCTTCCAGAAGCCTGAGTGCCTTAAGTACTGGTTAAGGGAACGCTTGCTCCGTTTTGTTTAGTCGGCTGTTTCGCATAGTAAGATTCAGTTCTCTGTTTTTTTGTGTTTGAAGTTAAGAGGGTAGTGAGAGTGAGGGCACTTTCAGAACAAATAGGGCAAATATACAAATGGACAAAAATGGACAAATTTCTTGCACATGATTCATAGTATGTGAAACATTCGAGTGAAGTGACTTGCTCTTACATTTGACTTCCCATTAAATGTACTTATCCAATGAATTGCCACATAACTATATATCTACCATTTTTGATGAATCACTTGAGATGTATGGCTTTTTTAAAAATTGATAAAGCATTAATAACTTTGTAAATAAGGAAGATGTTAAGATTATTTTTACTCCTAAGTGCAAAGTATTCCACAGCTCCTGCATGTAATATAGATTATGAATACCCTATAAGACAGCATGAAAAGGTATATCTTGTAAAGAAAGTAAAAAATGAAGACATGCTTGAAATCAGTATATCAAATTAGAAAATGAGAGTAAATGTTAATTTATAACATTTTTGCTTATTCTCATACTAGCCATATGAAGACAGAATGATGCACAAGTGTCATAACATGCTGTAGTGACCTGTCTTTGAGAGACATTATGAAAGACTAACAGTAAAATACTGTTCCCGTTGGGAATTTCATATTTTCTTCTACTTTTCTGTGTTCAGATTAGATAGTGAATTGATTATGCAAAACATGAGAATGAGTATGTTGAAAAGATAGGTAGCAGTCTGTACAAATAATTTAGTCAGATAAGTTGCAGCAATGATCCATTTCAGGTTGCATACAGAATAGCATCTCAAATCAGGTATAAAGCAACTCGCTGTGTACTTGTGGCAGCTGTCCATGAGCAGAAGAAAATAGATATGTTTGAATTAGGGTGACTGATTGTTAAATTTTAACTGTGAATTAAAGTTTAATTATTAGTAGCTACATCTACCAGTAAATACAGTGGCCTTTTTTGCCCTTTTCCAAATTTTCTGCCATGTGATACAGAAGTCCTGATACTGATCATCAGCTCTTTTCTTCTTAGTGTGTGTTCCCTGCCTGTGGGATACACATCATCCTTACAATTCCCAGTGCTGAAAGTAGCAACAAAAGTCAGAGGAAACGTACTGTGCTGCAACTTGCTCCTTTAACCTGCTGTCCTGGAAAACAATGCACCAGCGACCCGTTCTCAGCAGCCAATTCTCACCTCGTCGGTGCCGATCCAGCAAATTCCTAACTCTGAAGCTATCCGAGTGTAGAACTGGTAAAAAAAAGAGAAGATCATGAATGAACCTAGAAAGAGTCAAAAATTGGTGGTGATGATGAGTCTCACTCTGTTAAAGAACGTACTACAGCAGGAGTAAGATGCCTTACTTCAGCCACCATGTGCCAGCTGCTGGGGTTACCATTCTCTAGGCTCTGTTATAAAATAGAAAATTGCTGAACTCATGAGTTTTCTTCAGCTTTACACAGACCCATTTATCATATCTCACGTCATATTTAGTCTGAGCACTAAATTCTGCTTCATAAACGGATTTAGGAAGGCTCTCCAGACTTTAAAGTCTCATGAAGGCAGATACCCAAAGAGACAGTACTTTTATCCCCAGGAACTTTGTAGACTAAACCTACACTTTATGATTTATTTATAGATTCAAATGCAGAATCTGTGCTGGCAGTAAATGAGATGTAGTGGTACTGCATCAAAAAAATGTTTGGAAAGTTTGGAAAAGGAACTGAGGAGTTATCTGGTATTGTGGAAATTATGTTCCTCTACATTTTGATAGAATCACTGTTTCAGTACATTTCTGCATAAGGTTCATTGACAAAAATGTGTATTTCTATGACATCCACTAGAGGATGTTCAGAAGGAACAGTACACTGTTATCTTTGGATATGCAAGGGTGTAAGCGTGATAATACCTCTCTGCTTCACCTTCTCCGTGTTCTTTGGGTGTCTGAGCCCTGCAGAACAAGTAGCAGAAAGTGCAATTGCACTTCTGGTGCTGCACTGGAGTGGAATAATAATTTCTTTAGAGCAAGGACTGTTGTCCAAGTGCTGCCTGACCAAGTGCTCCCTGACCTTCCAGAGAGGTTTCTAAATGCTGCTGCAAAACAAGTAAAACCAAATGTAGAATAATAGGTCCCTCATCAGTCATGGGAGTGGGCTGTGCCACCATTGTACCCTCCCTCCTGAATCTTAACACTTGAAGAAATGGGAGGTAAATTGCCATTAGTGTTCCTGTTGGTGCTAGTGGTGGTGCTACAGTTACCTCAGAAGGTTCGGCTCCAGGAGGAGGCTTGGGTTCTGGATTCAGTGACAGTGGGCTCAGCTGAGAGACTCCAGGTCAAGTTGCACAGATACAGTCAGGTAAATCCAGACTCTCTTATTCATCACACTTTATTTTAACCGTCTAAGGGTTAAGTATGTGATACAGGTTTCAGCTTTCTCTGTAGTTGATAAAGAGAAAATAGGTTATCCAAATTACCTGCTGGAAATGCTTGTCTGACCCCTCTAAAGAAAGTCCACATGACTAGATTGGACAAAATCCCTAACTTTTAAAATTACATGAGATAAATGCCACACTTACTGTCAAGATTCTCACTTCAAATTTACAGTACACAAGATAGTAGATTTAGTAGAACTAATTAATAGTGCTGGCAACATTAAAAATGCGTGCCATGAAATGCCTAAGTGGTCTGTAACATCATTTGAGTCCTAAGATGGAAAGACTCAGCTGCATACGATATGGCTATTTGCTGCTGCAGGCCATTGTTATTCTGTATTCATATTTAAGAACTGCACAGAAACTGCCGCTGGGTTTGTGGTTCAGTCATTCCAGGGTCTGAGCAAATATGTGATTCTTGCCTTTTCAGTCTGAAATTACTTCTTATTTTGATCTAGCAATGTGTAGATTTTTGCGTAGTGTTGTGCTTTAAAATATCAGAAAAAGCAGACCATTTTTCAAAAGCTCTGCCTTTCTTTCTAGTTGCTCTTTGCTTCTTTGAAAGGCTTCCCTTCTCATTACATGAATTAGTTTTTAAAAATCAAGCTGCCTGACCATGCTTGTCACAGCTTCTGGACCTGCTCCTGTCCTTAAGGGAAACAATGGTTCATGTTTTTCCCAAACTTGAACTGGGAAGGGAACTTACTTTTTTTCTGTAACCAGTTTTCTGCTAGTGCTGTAATCCAATGCTTGTCTATGGATATGGAAATTAGGAACAATAAAAAAGATATCTGCATAAGGATTGTTTTTATATATATGATACTTTAATACTGACATAATTTACGTTCTTTAGTTACGCTATAGAATCTTGCTTCTCTCTTAGTTTTTTTAAAGGCTGTCTAATGTAATCTAAAGTGTTTTAAAACCAAAGGCAAGAATTTTACGGGGATCAGTACAGAAGCCTAACTTGATTACAGATGTTCACCTGTTGCATGGACAGTTTATGTCTCGATCTGTGAAGTTTGCTTACAGGTGTCCCTGTCAGTTCAGTCTCAGTAGAGACCTGTGAGAGTTCGACAGCTGTGTCGTCTAAAAATTTTGTCTATACTGAGCGTGCACCATCTTCTCACAGTGCCATCCTGTACCTAGAATGCATGTTTTCCAGTTTCACAGAAAAAATTCCAGTTACATCCTGGATTTGCTGAGCAGATTTTTCCCATAGTGTTCCGCCTTTGCTCCTAGCCTTGCTTTTACAGACCCCAAAGAGCAGTCTTGTACGCATGGAGGGGATAAAGGAGAAGGGGATGCAACCGGGGCCGGCAGAGCCTGCAACCTTTACAACAGCCTCTGCAAATGGAGGATGAAGGTTTGAAAAAATAGTTTGTTGTCAAACCTGTTAGACGTTTGTTCACCTTTAAGTGCTTGACTCCACAAACTTAAATTATATTTGATGTGGGGCGTTTTTGAAGTTTTATTTTGGAGGAGAGAGAGTTAACATACACATATACCTAAGCGTGAAAGGAAGGACAGAAATGTGTTCTGGAAACAATGTAATTCTCAGCTGCGATCGCCAGCATTGGGGTGTTTTTGTCTGGTGCAATAAAGATTCTTTCTAAATATATAAAACAATTGGAACTGGTTAGGTTATAAGAAACACTTAATGTTTTGATAGTTTTTTTGCATCGGGACCTTTTTGATGAGAATTTTTTGGCCTCTGTGAAAGAAGTTTCTCAGTAAGGTCTCACTGCATTCCTAAAGGGCATATCTTCAGTTCATAAATATCTTCGTCAAATAATTGATGATGTCAGCAGAGGCGGCAGAGAAGGTAATTTTACAGGAATATAGTTTAAATTACTTTTGTTCTCAGAGGGCAGGAATGAAGTAGGAGCCAGTGAAAGAAGACCAGCACTTCTGTTATCCGTACAGCTCTGGTTTTGTTGATACATATAAAATTTGATTTTGAAGGGCTTACTGTTTAGCCTTCACATTTTGAATGTGGAAAGCATGATGTAAATTCATCTTCAGTTTGCGTACTAATTAAAAAGTGATTCATTTCAAACTGTCTTTTTCAGAGGAAGGAAACAAAGGTTACGGACCTGTTTTTGAGGAGCAACCCGTTGATACCATCTACCCAGAAGAATCTTCAGATGGACAAGTTTCAATGAACTGCAGGGCTAGAGCAATTCCTTTTCCTACTTACAGGTAACTTCTCCTGGTTTGATTTTCAGGTCTTATGTATTTTACTTAGTGAGTGTTTCGGGTTGTGGTATTAAATGATTGACCATCTTAACAGTTGATACAAAGTCTTCAAGGCAGGAAAAAATGCGGAGATTTATAATTTCTGAGTAAGAATCAACTTTGATTCAATCTGCCAAAATGTCTAGACAATGTTAAAAATAGTGCATTCCTGTTGTGTTAAAGTTTTCAGCTTTTGAGAGGAGTACTGATCCAGATGCGAAACAAAAAGTTACCTGTAAAAAATTATTAAGAGGCTATCTTTCTCGCTTAGTAAGGATGACTGAGGTTCAAGTCTTTTTTCTTGATTCAGAACAGCTTTTTTATCCTGTTTTACTCTGAAAGAAGAAGGATTGGCCTGTGTAACTTGGATATACTATATCCTGTGTTGCTTTTAGATCCACCATATTGTAGAAGAGATGCTTATGAATGTATCAGCCGTGCTACTGAAGACATGAAGTACTTCCTTCTGGGAAAACATTTCAACTAGTTTTAGCAGAGATTCACACTTGACCTCTTTCACAGTAATTGTGTTGTTATTAGCTGAGCAGTTTTGTTTTGGTGTGGGAACTTGGGGCATCTATATGAGTTTGTTGGCTATTATCTACTATCAAGTACAGAAAAATGTGCTGAAGGTTGTCATTAATACCATGACTAATTTACAACCTAGTCATGGGCAGAAAACTACTGTCATCATACTAAGGGCAGATGCAATTTCTTGCCAGCAAAAGGGATCCATTTCGTTAGATTATCCTATGATCCTATGATCTGCCCCCGATACGCACTTACATGTCATCTTCAAATCTGGCTTCTAAGACAGTAAAAGCAGTTGAGTCTGCTGGCCATTCTTTTAAATCTATTACAATATTGTGGTCAACTATAGTATTCTTCCATCAAAACAGCTTAGCTAGTCTCCATTGCCTTTTTTAAAAATATGCTTACAGGTTGTCTACATATACAGAACCACCTGTGACTGAAGGATTTGAGGGGAAACTAGAACACCTCTTTTGAATGTGATCCCTGGGTCTAGTATCTTTACAAGTTTTTCTACATGACATTTTGCTATTGCACTTGTTTGCTCTCCCTGTGCCTGGAAAGGACTGAAAGTGTGGAGAAATCAGATACAGTTAGATTTAGTACCCTTCTGATATCCTAACCCATCACTCCCAATCTGTCCAGAGACTTGCCCACCCTGTATGCAAGGCTACGTAAACATACTGTCTGTAGATTGATTACAGGCTCTACATAAATATTAGCGTTATTTATCCATCATGGGCTCCACAAAATATGAACTAGTAAAGTCACTCTGGAAGGACTGCCTTGCACTTCCAGAGCTCTGCTATCTAGGAACAGTTCTGTCAATTAGTGCTTATAGCTGATGTGATGATAATTGCAATACAGAATAAGGCCACTTTCCTTATTTCTTGACATCATTATTTTAATGTACCTTAATATATTGTCTTCATTTCTTAGCCCTCCAACAGTTCATGAGCCAAAATTCTCCCGTCTCAGACGTAGACAAGTCCTGCTGCTTTTTCATTGCAGCGTAAGCTGTCCTCATGACAGTTATTCCTAGGTATTTCTGGATGGAGGATTAATGATTTTTAACACAGACAAGTAGTATGTCTCACAGGGCTGAAGTGATACCACTAAAATCCTATAAAACCTAAATGCTATTTACTGTATCTTGAAAAATCTGCCATTTCATTATTTATTTTAATTCATTTTTTTATTAATACCACTTTTATTATTGTTTCTTTGTATGACAATTGCAATTTCAGCTTCCAAATTAGTATTCTGTGTATGTCAGTACATCTTCAAGAAGGAAGAAACACACAGGGTATGCACTCTCATTTTCAAGCACTCATGCCTATCTTTACCTTATGACAAAACATTATTTACACTGAAATAATGTTATTATATTTAAATATATTTAAGTTGCATCTTTCCTGTTTGTGCTCAGGAAACTTGCAGTTCTTTTCAAAGAAGGTTATGGGTTCCCCCTTGTGGACACAGTAATAGATATAAACGCAGATATAAAGCATGAATGCTGGTTCTCACTCCATGTATTTTAACTTTTTTTTTAAATCTGTGGAAATCAGTAAGGGCCAGACCTGGGACAGTGAGTTCCCCTTCTAGTCCCTGAAGTGAAAGTTACAGGGACTTAGTGAACTGGTTTACAGTAATTAAAGTAAGAGCGTCAAGCAATTTTCTGAATGTAATAAGTAGGTCTTAAATTAGGTATGCCACTGTTTCTGCACAGATTTCACTGGCACATTAGACTTTATGAAACATTTTTATCCCTTACAGCGAGTTTGCAAAGAGCTCTTAGAAATCATTAGTCCATACTTTAAAGGTCCAGAGGGAGTATTTTCTTAGCCAGTTTGGCCTTAGATAACTATTTGAGGATATGTTTATAATCCCAGTGCCTGATCACTAGCTAGCTCACACATGGCCAGCTCGAGCATCCTTTACTGCATGGCCAGCAATCAGGTTTTAGCCTATATGTGACATCTCTGAGAAGGTGGAAGCGGGCTGATATTGTTGTGCTTAGAAGACCTATGGAGTTCAAATCTGTGGCTCTTGCTGAAAAAAACTTAAAACATATGTAGGCGTATATTAAGAACTTCCTATGTAGTTTATTACAACTTATGAGTTATTTTTCAAATCATATTTCTTACCAGGTTTGGTTTTTTGGGCCAAATCTTATGTCTTGCTTTTGTTTTTCAATAGGTGGAAACTCAACAACTGGGATATTGATTTAACAAAGGATCGCTACAGTATGGTGGGAGGCAGACTTGTTATCAATAATCCAGAGAAATCAAGGGATGCTGGAAAATATGTCTGTGTAGTGTCGAATATCTTTGGAACTGTCAGAAGCAGTGAAGCCACTCTGAGTTTTGGATGTAAGCCGATGTTTACGTCAAAATGTAGAAGCACGATGGTTAGCTTGAAATGCCCAATGTTTTACACTGCAGTGTCTTCTGCTAACATGTGCTGTAGCTGTACTACTCTGTAAAAATAATATCTTAGCTGTATTACTCTGTGAAAAGAATATCTGAAGTGCCTTCGTCTGCAGAGGTCAACACAAAATATGTTTTGTAAGCATTTTATATTCTTCAGCTTTCTGCTGACAGGACATCCTTTTCAGTGAGTTGTTGTTAAATTATTAATTGAAGAGACTTCTGGAGCCAGATCTTGAGATAATAATGTCCAGACTCTGTTTAAATCGTAGTGGGACCTGAGGGGAAACAGTCGCAGAAGAAAGAGGCAAGTGGGGGCATACGGTGATGAGGCGCTGCTGCCGCGCGAACAAAACGGGGATGCCTGCAGGAGGAAGGCATGGCACTCGCTAGTAAAGCGTGCTCCCTGACTCCCAGGCAATGATGAAGACACTGCTGGGGGACATTCCTGCCAGCTTCTGACAATCATGTACTGGTCTTGTGAATGCATGCATATGCACAGACCTGCACTGTCAACAAATGCACTTTGTAAAAAACTGATGTACTGCATGAAGAGTAATCTAAAATTTTACTGACTGGAGATAGTGTTTGGGATTTTTGTTTTATTTTTCCTTAAGATGCTTTTTTTCTCTGAATATATTTTTTCATCAGAGGGCAAAAAAAGGAATCCACAAAAAAAGAAGTCCACTCTTACTGGTGACCTTTCACTGTGTGCCCTTAATCCTGACATGAAGTGCTTAGTGCCCTCTTGTATTTCAGCAGCCTCCATCAGCAGAATTCACTCCTTACTGTATAAGATCAGAGATGAATTGAAAAGTTCTGCTTTTTGCCAGTAATTTTAAGACTGTGGGACCACATATATCAAGGAAACTTGGATCACATCATAGTTGATCTAGTCTTAGTCTGTACTTTACCCAGTGTATTTTCTAGACTGACTAGAAGGGCAGGCTGTTACTTCCTTCTAATGGAGATGGCATCAAAATGCAGTTTACAGAATATTTATTTATACCTAAAGCAGGCATCAGTGGTGTCAGTTCTGAACAACCAGTAGGAAAAAAGCTATGACAATAGTTGTAGCTACTTAAAATGAAACCAACACACATAATAGATGAAAAAAGTAGAATCTAATCAGTCTGAGGCATGTTTTCTGCCAGGCGGCTCACAGACTGCATGAGCTGAACATTGATAGGTAGTGTACTGGACAATTAGACTGAACAGAACCCTAATATGTAATACTGAACTATTTAAGTGAAAACAGGATAAAGAGACGAAGAATAGAAGTGAAAAGATAGCTAAAAACTGATAAATACTAGTTATAAGTGGTACTGCCATTCTTCTTTAAACTGTTGTGCTTGCTTCCTTCTGCTTTTCATGATCACCTATAAAAAACATTTCCTTCCACAATCACTGTTTCTAAAATTAAATATAGAGTTGCTAAAATTTCTGATCTTTTGCTTGTGCATAAACTGATTAAAAAATAGCAGAAAATGTTTAGAAGAGTTCAAAAAAACTTGACCAGCTATACATGAGTGAGCCCTTTTATTTTTGTCCTACTGTCAAATTTGCTGAAAATGTGGAACAAAAGCCACATTCTCTCATAAACTTCATGTCATTTAGTATATCTGAGAACACACCTGGATCTTTTTAGATCTTTTTAGATCCAGTGCTTTAAAACCCATTAAAATCTTTTTTAGCTGTTACACATATGCTCCTGAGGGAAGGAATTTTATCCTGCAGGAATATTTAGTGGCTTTTTGGTGTGTGCTGAGCAAAATCGAAGCTGATACATGTTCTGTTTGCTGAGAAACAGTTTCAGAACAGTAAAACACACAGCAATTTTGTAGCAGAGAGGCTGCAAGAACAGCAAGGACAAGAAATTTCCATACTCACTAGGTATTAACTGTATGCTTATAGGAGTGCAGTGATTATGCTGATTCTTTCATTCTATCTAAAAATGAATGTCTTCCAATTAAGAGTTCATGGAATCACACTTACTATAATTATTGAGTAATAACCAAGTAGTGCTTATGCAAAAAAGACATGAAGACTCAATCAGAGTACAGAGCATTTCTTAAGTGGGAAGAAGGTATAAAATTTTACATCTCAGTAATTGTATGACTTCCCTGCACCTGGCATAGACCATGCTATTTCAGTACTAACATAGTGTTTTACATATACAAATTGCCCATCCTATCCCATGTCTTAAAATTTGTGCTTATTGTCCTAGAGTTTCAAAGATTATTCAAGAACACTGTAAAACAAAATGTCTAGACCTAAAATGTATAAACTGGAAATAGCTAAAATAACTTAGAAGTAATGTTAGGTTTTCTTTTCACCAAACCTTACACTGCCCGTATGCAAAGCAGTATCAAATTGACAACAGATTTGTTCCAATGACTGTAATTTTTTTTTTTTGTATTTTTGTAACAGATTTTAAACACTAATGTGTTCCAATGAAGGCAGAAATGAATAATAGTATCAAGTTTAAACAAAGATCAAAAAGTCTGCAGGGAGGGAAATAGATGTTTTCAGGAGATATCAGTCAATATTTTGAACACAGAAAGTAGTTGGGCAGTTAGGTTCGTGCTGACAAATGGGATGGGAATATGTTCGAACTACTGCAGCTGTTCTATGAATAGAGGTACTCTAATCTGTGTGAAGAGCTTCCCTGGCTTCAGTTACAAAACCTGTCTGGTCAAATAGCTAATTCTTACTAAGTCAGTCAGGTATAATTATTTTCTTTTTTATCAAAGAACAATACTCAAAATGAATTGGCAGCTAGTTGTGGAGAACTGAATACATTCATTGTATTAAGGCACAGGGTAGTATTACATAAAATATTAATCAGAAGTCCTTAGAATAGCCCGTTACAGCACCTACCATTCAGGCATTGATCCAGTCAAGATCCAGGCTTTTCCAGACTGGAAAGGTCTGTATTATCTTCTGGTCTGTTTGAGCAGAATAAATATTAGTATTTCAGAAGCTGGGAGGGGTGTCTTTCCCTGGATAGTGATGTAACTCTGATGTAACAGAGTTTTTTTTCGTGCATTTGACAGAGCATAATGACATTTTCTTCCTAGATTCTTGTAGGCATTCAGGTCTGACAGCTGTGGTTGGCCTTGGAGGAATCCTTTACCTATACCATATTTAGTAAATGTAGCAGTCGTTACAAAGTTAAGGAATTAATTATTTTTAGATAATGCAAAGTGTCTGCTGGATCTGTGTAACTACACGTTGCAATTTACAGCAGTGAATAGTCTCTGTTTAATAACAGTCTACTTAATATCTTTTTGTATGTAGCTGTGTCCTGATTCTTTCTTTATTGTTTCTGGCTGGCTGCTCTTGAACTTAAGTTTTGGTTAGATCTCGGAGCCAGCCTTGGGAATTTAGTAGAACTGGTTAGCTGCCTGCCATTGAAGAGAGCTGAAGAATTCTGAATGAAGTTAGCTTAGGTGGTTTCTGCAGTAGAATATTGCATTCAGAGGCTGCGCACTTGGCTGTTGCTGATGTACTGTTTACACTAGAGTAGCATTTAAAGTAGGGCCCCAGTCAGGATCTCTACAGTCTCACTATGCTTGGTGACGTGGAAAGGTTCACAAGAGGCATGCGCTGCCTCAAGTTTAATTTCAGGCTGAATACACAAAGTGAGAGTGAAAAGAAGCAGCAAAGTGCAATTATTGACCTAGTTGAAGGTTACTCATGCAACTACTGTCTTATGACTGCAGACAGCATTACTGTTCTCCCATAGTCTGTGGGATGATAGTAGCTCCACAAAGGACTTGTTTCGTTATCCTTTTACAACAGTCCCTTTACCCTGCTGTGTGGAAGTTGGTTTAAGGAGGGTCAGCTAAGGTTTCCCCTGGGATCTGAGCTGCTTCTGTCCCAAACCTCTGGCACAGAAGTTGTGTCTGAGCTAACTGCTTACCAGTCTTTGGCTGCTGGAGTTCTCAGGGAGGGTAGCCACGTCGTTTTAGAGAAGGCACCTGAAGTTATGGTAAAGAGTTAAACTCATACTTTGGAGAAGCCAACTGAAAGATGATCTAAAATCCTATTCCTTTCTCTTGCTGGGATTCCTTCTACAAATGTAGCTCACCTGACTACTCTTAGGGATACAATCTGCACCACTTCTTCTGGCGTTGCAATGAGTAAAATACTGCAAAATACTGTAAAATACTGTAAAAAATTGTTGCACTTGATGACAAAGTTAAAATGAGCAAAAGCGGCATTATGGGTCCACAGGTATCTGTCTGCCATATATTGTTGTTTTTCTATATTAACCTCTACATGAATGGAGGTAATTATTGTAGTGAAAACCTCACAGTTTTCCTCCCTGTCTTTGTCTGAACTAGATCTGGATCCCTTTCCACCTGAGGAACGCTATGAGGTTAAAGTGCGAGAAGGTGTTGGGGCTGTGCTTATTTGTGAGCCTCCTTATCACTACCCAGGTAATTCAGCTCATTTGCAGCTTGAAGCTTGGTGCTTCATTCGCAACCGCTTAAGAGTAGAAGACAAAAGAGTATGTATTTTTAGAAGTCTCCTTTAAGTTTACTTAAACAGTAACTTTCATGCAGCTTGAGAATCACTGTTGAGGTTAGTTTTCCGTTTTGAATATATGCTTGTAGTTGAAAATGTGTAAAGGATATTGCTGAATTTGCAAACAGTTTAATAATAATAATAGTATAAACTTATCTGGATAATGGAGGGGAGGTTAAAAATTAAAAAGACCTGAATACACGTCACCATGTCACTGTGTCATCCAGACTTTCTGCTTCATTCCACCTAATGAAGTCACCCCAAGAGAAATGATCATGGGCTTCTGTTCATAGGCAGCTGTAGAGGGTCAGCAATGAGGTGATTCACACTCTGGAAGTGCCTTTTTCTCAGCGTTAGCTACTGAAGGGCTCGACAGGGATTATGTCCCTAACCCTAAGCATCTTCAGTTCCATTGCGCGGTGTGAATTTGGCTGTTAGCATCTCTTTTACAATATATTGCTTGTAAAATGTGATTAATGTTTTAGTTTTCACACTCTGTGTCTAAGTATTGTGAGGAACTGAAGAGCTGAGAGAGATTTCTAGTTAAAATTTCTAATTGCAAGACTGGTGAGGGCTTCCCAGTTTCTCAGTTGTGTAAGGTGAAGACCCAGCTGCCCGCCTCACCCCAGCCCGCTCCAGTTCCTGTGGGAGGGCTGTGCCCAAGGGGAGCTGTGCGCACTGCGGCTGGGTCCCCCGTGGTCTGAGCTCGCGGCAGCAGTACTCCAGTGTTCAGTGTGGACGGGTGTTAGCTGGCTGCTGAGATGTATATTCTTGAACAAACAACCTGTAAGCTAGAAATCAGAGGGAAGTAATTTATATGCAGACAGTATTCCATGGCTAAAGTAGCTGATAGTGTTATTATTGTTTTTTTGATATTGACTAGAAAATATTTTCCCCTAGATGATCTCAGTTATCGCTGGCTTCTAAATGAGTTCCCGGTATTCATTCCTTTGGACAAACGACGATTTGTGTCACAGACGAACGGCAATCTCTACATTGCAAATGTGGAAGCATCAGATAAGGGCAATTATTCGTGTTTTGTGTCCAGCCCTTCAATAACAAAGAGTGTATTCAGTAAATTTATTCCACTTATTCCACAGTCCGATCGTAAGTATTTATTGGAAATACTATGTGCATCCAATGTTCTGTTTGTATTTTAATTTTGCTCATTCATAACCGCTTCCAGCCCTGTGAGGAGAATTATATGGCAAGTTATAATGGCTACTGCAGAATTTTATTTAGTTTTCCAGGTACAGAGGTCCAAATTGTTCCCAACCACAGTAAAAGCTCTGTGAGGGAAATCTCCCCGGATTCATTCGCAAATTTCCTGTCTTATAACTGAGAATGGAGTTCTCATCCCCAGAGTCTCCATGTCGTTTATGTGATAAGCCCCTGTGCTCATCCCAAAATCTTAATATCTTTTCTGGTCTTGTCATTGGTTCAAAGGGGTGTGACTGGAAAGCAGAAACTTTATGTAGAAGTTGATGAACAGCTTCAGGAATTACTTGTTTTTCCCCCAGGAAATCCCCAAAGAAAATGGAAAATCCTTTTCCCCTGCTGAAATTTCCTGTCCAGCAGTGACCAAGGGCTTTGTGTCTCATGGTCAATCCCCTAAGACACCTATGTGGTTTTGTATCACTAGGTTGTTCTCTGCCATTTCTTCAGGAGAACTGCATGTTTTCCAAATGGTAACCAAGTTCCCTTTTGCCACTTCAGACCGCCAGTCACTAGAGTCTCCTAATGTGAGCATCTGGATTTCAGTGCCCCTTTTGTCTGTTAAAGTTCCCATCTTACAGTGAAGAACTGTGATTGCATTTGAATCTTTGTCCAAATTTTCCATGGCCAATACTCACACAGAGATCTTCATCTAGAACTGCAAGAGGAGTCCTACAGGGATCACCAGTAGGTAGATTTGATTACATTTGCATCCCTGTGCCCTTGTTAACGTGTAGATTTTCTGACTCTAGCTCCTTCATACCCTTACTAAGATAATACTGAGCTTAAATTCACAATAATTCAAAATACTCCATTCAGTAAAAGAATGTGTGGAAAACAGAGATTCAGGCTTTTGTCTACCCACTCACACAGTGCACACAAGTACTCACACTTCAAATGCAAGTAAATGAGTTTATGTTAAAGCATTGTGCGGTAAAAATTGTTAGGTATTACCATCCAGAGAAAGATAACTAGTTGCGGAGTAAAACTGTTCTGCCTTACTATTAAAAGTACAGTGCTAAATCAGACTTCATAGATGGCCAGGCTATTTACTCACTGTAAAGAAGAATTCTGTCTGGAATTTTAATAACCATTTTCCTGAGCTGCGGAAGTTTTAATAGCTGTATTCCTTTGTGCTGTGCCTTTTCTGAGAATCTCTTTGTTCGTGTTAGGTGCAAAAGTATATCCTGCTGATATCAAGGTGAAGTTCAAGGACACATATGCTCTCCTGGGGCAAAATGTGACACTGGAGTGTTTTGCTCTTGGGAAGTAAGTGTGTTTTGAAGTTATTGTAGAGCACTGTTTGTTTTCACACTTCTGGGAATGAAAATACAAGTTTCATTATCAAACACTTTTTTGTAGTCTGGAATTTAATAGCCAGTTCTTGAACATGCTGATTTGTACTTTACTGTGCCTTTTCAAGTCCGGTTCCTGAACTCAGATGGAATAAATACCTTGAACCCATGCCAGCCACTGCTGAGATAAGCATGTCTGGTGCAGTTCTTAAGATCTTCAATATTCAGTATGAAGATGAAGGACTCTATGAGTGTGAAGCTGAAAACTATAAAGGAAAAGATAAACATCAAGCAAGAGTTTATGTACAAGGTAGGTGGAACAATTCTATTCTTCATGATCTGTGTTGCTTTTACTTATGTTGGACGTATCCGTGTTTTCACACTTGATGTCAGTGCTGACTCAGAGCGTCGTCCTGACACACTGCTGTTCAAGTTAATAGAGCAAGATCAAAACTCATACATTGAATGCCAGGCATAACATCTCTGTATTAATTGAACCACTGCTCAATTTGTCTGGTTGTGATAGCTGTATATATACACCTTGACTGTAATGTGTGTTAGTATTAATATAATTATGCACAATGGAAATTAAATAGAGTACTTGAAGTGAAAGAACTTCAGGAAGAAAAAGAGACCCTTAGGTTTGTTATGCTTTCTTGTTTCCTCATTTTATTTGTCTTCTCGAACTGTCTTAGCTCTCTCTCTTATTAGCTACACTCAGCACTCAGTTCTTTACTCCTCCAGCCTCTGTCTCTTCCCTTCATGCATTTGGTTAGATGAAGGAGCCAAAAAATTGTATCATCTTACTGCTCATACTGGAATCATCCCAAGTAACTTGACTCCATGACTGAGAGTTATGCCACAAAACTGTGGCATGAAAACGTCATACATAAAGTCTGAATTACCTTCAGAAGGTTTCTGTCTCTTGTCATTGACTGTACAGAACATCTCCTGAGTTAAAATCCTCAGTTATATATGACTTTGTGGTCATACATATCTTGAACTTGAACTTCAGTGGGATAAATTCAAAATTGGTGTGGGAAGGTTGTTACTGCTTGTAAAAGGTAAAGCTAATAAATAGGTTTGTTTGCTTAGCAAAAGCAAAAATGCTGGGGTATTTTCAATATTAGTTTCTTAAATATCTTATCTGGACCAAGAGAATATTTTATTGGAGACTTTCAGTACGAGCATGGTTTTGCACAATTTCATGTCATTTAACTATCATTTTTATGGCGTCACTGAGTAATTTCCAACTTGTATAATGTACAGGTCAGTGTAAGTGGTAACATCTTATGTCTCTGGACATTAATGAATCATTATTTTAATTCCATATTTTCTTCTCATAAAAATAGTTTGACGTTATTGTGAGTCTATGTGGTAAGACATAAACATCTTCACTTCGTTATTTCTTGTGCTGGTGCATTGCTGAGTTATCATCTTTATCATGGAAAAAGCAGTGGAATAAATAGAATATAATGCTAATTAAATATGTATCTGCTATATTTACAAGGCATCACTTTTTTATTCGTCAGCCTCTCCTGAGTGGGTAGAACATATCAATGACACAGAGAAGGATATAGGCAGTGACCTGTACTGGCCTTGTGTAGCTACGGGCAAGCCTATTCCGACAATTAGGTGGTTGAAGAATGGTGTCTCGGTAAGTGTACTGCCATAGATAACGCAGGATTGATTGGTTAGCTGATGGAAATGATTTTTTGACGCATGTATTATTAAAAGGTTAAAAGAAAGTGAATTATAATGGTATAAATATTTGCTGATTCCACTTGCATTAGGTATTAAAATCTGTTTTTTTAAGTTTTATCTCAGTCTTGTCTTCAGTTTTGAAATGCATTTCTTCAAGCTACTTAAAATTCCGCTCTGAATTAGGAACTTGTCTTTTGACCACAGGTATGGGAGGTGGATATCCATTTTTTCTCCAGGCCTTTTTAAACAAATGGTTTTTTCTTCTTTCTGGATAAAAAATGTCTATCAGCTTCTCTCTAAAAATAATCCTTTTTACCACATTAAACACAAGTGTGTCTTAAAAATGTAAGACAAAATGGAGTCAGTGGAGACAAGAGAAGAAAGAGTAATTTTTAAATTACAGTGGAGTCCCTAGATCATATACTTTTCCACACTTTTTCTAGCCACAGAATATTACAAAATTCTGTTGCTTTAGGTGATCTGAAGTTCAAATGAGACTGATAATTTAATACATCGGATATTTTGTTTAAACAAAGGAGATTTTCTGTCCAGGCATTTCAACAATATATTAAATAGCTGTTGCTTATACTGTATGATAAGCCATTAAAAAACAAAATGAAAAGAAGAAGGCACAACGTAACGCTGCATCTGTTAAGCTGTGGTGACACTGATCTTGGCAAGCTAACAAAAAAAGACAATAAGGCCGCGTTGTTTTGGCTGTATATCTTAAGAAAAATGTGAGAGGTTGGAGAGAGAACAGGGATATCACCATCTGCCATATGGAGATGGCTTAAACCAGGAGAAACAATGATGTTTTTGAGCTTCAGTAGTTGTTGCAGACAAGTAATTTCAGAAGCAAATTGCTTGATGGTCCCCACTGAACTTGGCTTTCACTGACAAAATCTCCATACTGGATTGCAGCAAGCAACATGTAATTCTCCAGTAGTATGCCAGAAGATTATGCAGAGTGTTAATATTATGAGATGATTTCCAAATGGACAGTAGCAGTAATATTGAAATTGCCTTGAAAATATAGCTTGTTTCTAAATCAGATAATTTCTAATTAGCTGTTTCAATTAGCACAAAACAAAGATTCCTTGTAGAAAATCTGATTTAAATGTTTTTAAATAAAACAGTACAGGAAGTATATTTCCTTTAATCTATTATTTTTTCAGATAAATAGTATTCTTTCAATCTTCCACTGCTCCATGCACTCCAATTGACTTACATGCAAGGTTTAAAGCTTTTCAGCTTCATTTTCACAAGAAAACAGAGTTTATTAACATGGTGTTTCAAAAATGGATTGACATTTGTTTGTAATTCACAGAATACCCCACCGCACTTTGTGCATTGTTACACACGGTTTTTTAGAAATAGATTAAGTACTTTATTTTGATTTACTATATTTTCTTTTTATATTAAAGCAAAGTAATAGAAGATAGTTTATACTACCTTCCAGAGGAATCTTCTGAAAAACTCCTACCGCGTTGGGACTTGCTTTGACTTTTTACTGTTGTGAAACAACGTGCTTGCAATAGAACATACTGAACAGTGAGAATGGCGAAACAAAGCTTATGTGCATAGAATGCATTTGGTTTCTTGTTTCTTATCTCTGAATCAGTAGAGTTTGCCTTGGTATGGTAACAGTGGACTGAAGAGTAGATGTCTCTAGTGCCACTCAGATATGACTTTTCTGGAAAATTATCTGTTGATGTTGAATCTTTCTTTTAAAACAGAGGGGCGAACACATTGTCACAAAGACTGATATGTAACATGGGTAAAATAAAATCTCACTGGTGCCTGGATGTTGTGTGAGGGACTCTCTTCTGAACATGAAGAAGAAATGTGGATGGATGTGAATTCTTCAGCATACATAGTCTATATGAATATCTTGTTGTTTTATTGATTCTGTGTTTTAGTTCCGAAAAGGTGAACTACGAATGCAAAGTCTGAGCTTTGATGATGCCGGCATGTATCAGTGTATAGCAGAAAACACGCATGGAATTATTTATGCAAATGCTGAACTGAAGATTGTGGGTCAGTGCGATTATTTGCTCCATTTACTATTTCAGGTTTGAGTAAGATAGCGGTTGTATTTGCAAGCATTGTTTGGTAACAGATCCCTGTGAGGACAAAGCTAAGAACCCTCACTGTCTCAGTGAGGTGTGGTGGTGTGGTTTATCTGAGCTCTTGAGCTGAGTTTTGCCAGTGACTTGAGGAATCAAGTTACTAATTTATGGGGGGAACTTTTGCTGTATTATTTCTAATGTTTGCTTGCTGCTGTTACCCTCAGAGAAACTGGTAGTGCAGAAATTATGTGAAGCGCGTAGAGCTGCTGTCTACACTCTCAAGCTTGCAGGACTGATTGAGAACTGTTTTCTTTTTTCCTCACCTACACTCACTCCTCTGTGGAGTAAAATCTGCTTTTTTAGAAATTATATTTTTGGTCACCAGGCCTTTGAAGCTCTTCCTCTTCACTCTCCCCTTTGCTTTTGCGTTCTACAACCCATTCAGACCAGCTGCAAGGTTTGTGTGCAATATAGCTGTTCATTTGGTGGCTGGATGTAGTTATTAACCCATTGTGTTTTCCTAAGGAGCATCCTGTTGAAAGTTGGACTTTCAGATCCAGAGTGCTCAGGCTTAAAACAATTCCTGACGTTTTTACTGATGTCATTAGAGCAGGCATAGCGGCTGTATGACATGGCCTTCCTAGGAGATTTCCCTGCAGTAGTAACTCTGGGTTCTTTCCATCTCATGCTTACCTCCAGACTTTCCCAACAGTTAAACTATTCTTGACTTCCCCAACCCACTGCACAACAATATTTCATCTTTCACTGTGCTTCCACTACTATGTACTCAGTACCAGCCTGAGTTACCCAGAAACGAGCACTTTTTGCATGCGTATCTTCAAAATTCAGTGTTGGTAAGAAGTGGATGTTTATCCGAGTTTTTCTCTGTACTGCTGTAGTGAACTAATAGCCCTGTTTCCTCAAGCTGCGCACACACTTGCTGACATGGTTAATAATGATGGTACACCAAGATGCAAAATAATTAAAAGCATTTTTTTCTTTTATTTGCTTACAAATAAAGAGAAGAGTAGTAAGCAAAGGCCTGACCTCAGGTACTTTAGTCTCGTTCTTGCTATCGTCATGTCTTATTACTCTTGTCCATCTGAGAGTGCACCTAAGGCCAGTCAGCCAAACAGTAGACTACAAAGAGGAAGAGGGGCACAACCTCAAAGCTGCTGCAGGGGGGTTAAAACCACTGAAAAGCAAGCCCAGCTATTCTTTGAAAGTATGATTGAGTGAGCAACTTTTAACAGAAACTGGTCTCCAGGAGTATGAATTTTATTAGGACTGATCAAAAGGCCTTTGAAAGGGAGGAACTTCCTATTGATATCAGTGGACTTTGATCTTGTTAGATTAAACTCAGAAGGAAGTTCAGAAATCAACAAAAAGAAACCTCTAGTGTGATGCAGTATAGAGCTACATAATGATTTTTCCTGTTTCTTTTAGATCACCATCTACTTCTTAGCACATCTCTGTATCATTAATATTTTTCTCACTGGTCTGAATAATGGACATTTGTATACAATTCAATAGTTCTGTCATTTACTTCATGTTGCAAACAAGTTCTATTTTGCAGAAAAATCACTGACAGCAATACTCACGTTAATTTTTGGTTTCAGCTTCACCACCTACTTTTGAACTGAACCCTATGAAGAAGAAAATCCTAGCAGCTAAAGGGGGCCGTGTAATCATTGAATGCAAGCCTAAAGCTGCTCCTAAGCCAAAATTCTCCTGGAGCAAAGGAACAGAATTGCTTGTAAATGGGAGCCGGTTAGTATTGACTGTTAGTGGACACAGTGTATCTTAGAAATGCTGCCTTATGTTTCTGTTTATCCTGTAGGCTGGTTCTCACGTTTTCAGACTTCAGGGGCAGGAGAATGTGCAATTTCAGGAAAAAAATATACCAAAATGTTTCTAGCAGTGTGGATACAAATAGCTAGCAGGGCATCCAACTTTAACCAGTCTGTTTGGTGCTGTTCATGTTTCAGAATTGAATTGTATCACAAAACTGTAAGAAAATTGTTATTTCGGTGACTACAGGTGAGTGAAAGTACGTTCTCTTGCTCCAGCAATGTGAAGCATCTAATCATACCACCGTCTATTTTAATATACTTTACTGTAGGAGTGCTTATAAACATGGTAGTTAGATATGAGCTTCCAAGAGGTGTTGGTGGTTTGTTCTTTCATTTACTACAATTCTACAGAAAGTAATGCTTTCTGATATAAAATTTAATTTCTCTTGATGCATTTTTTGCACTTTCAATAGCATACGTATCTGGGATGATGGGAGCCTGGAAATTGTCAATATCACAAAGCTGGATGAAGGTCGCTACACCTGTTTTGCAGAAAATAACCGAGGAAAAGCTAATAGCACTGGTGTTCTAGAAATGACAGGTAAACCTCTCAATTGCATTAGTTTGTTTCAGGTAGAATTCCTTAATTCAAAATCACTAATTTTTGTTCCAGCTTTGCACTACTTTTGCAAGCTATTTTATATCTTTTCTTTCTATTTTAATTGCTCATTAGATAATTAATTGATGCCTTTAAAGCATATTCCTCAGTAGAAACTGGGTACGTTTGCACTAGTTCCAAGACTGTGTCTTAGTTTTCAGGGTTGATTTTTCCGTAAGAGAATATTCACTCTGACCCATTAAACTGACATATTTTAAGTCATGCATTCAATTTGGTAGCTTAGTGCTTGGGCTAAGGTGTGATTCTGGGGCCATGACTCAAATAGAGAAATGGACTCTTACTGATTTGCTTTAGGTTTTCTTTTATTTATTTTTGGTGGGGTAAGCAACTTCGAGAGAGCATTGCAGTTGAAGAAATGTGCATTAAGTTTGTGAGGTAGGGGCATATAGCCATATGATTGCACTACTAAATTCCCTTCCTTTATTACTTTATGGGTATTAGTATTTACTGATTGAGTACGGATATCCTTAATTGTGTATTTTAAATCTAATGTCAAATAAATAGCTGTATGTCATGCTTTAACTCCAGCTGGCAGCTCAGCCCCATACAGCCGCTTGCTCACTCTCCCCGGGGTGGGATGAGGGAGAGAATCGGAAGGGTGAACGTGAGAAAACTCATAGGTTGAGATAAAGGCAGTTTGATAGGTAAAGCAAAAGGCATGCATGCAAGCAAAGCAAAACAAGGAATTCATTCACTACCTCCCAGTGGGCAGGCAGGTGCTCAGCTATCTCCAGGACAGCAGGGCTCCATCACACGTAACGGTTACTTGGGAAGACAAATGCCATCACTCAGAACGTCCCTCCCTTCCTTCTTCCCCCAGCTTTATATGCTGAGCATGATGTCATATGGTATGGAATATCCCTTTGGTCAGCTGGGGTCAGCTGTCCCAGCTGTGTCCCCTCCCAACCTCTTGTGCACCTCCAGCCTGTTCACTGGCAGAGTGGGATGAGAAGCAGAAAAGGCCTTGACTCTGTGTAAGCACTGCTGAGCAATAACGAAAACATCCCTGTGTTATCAACGCTGTTTTCAGCACAGATCCAAAACATACCCCCATACCAGCTACTGTGAAGATTAACTCTGTCCCAGCGAAAACCACAACATTCTCCACCCCTGTTCTATACCATTGACATCATACATCACTATCCAATACATCCTTATTAACCCCCCTTCCCATCCTTGTAAAATGTCTGTAAAATGTCCATAAATGTCCACAAAACGTCCATTGAGTTAGTTTAGTTCATGACTTTGGGCTCCATCTGTTATGGTGGTCACTGAGGACAGGAGAGGTGGTGTGTTATGTGGAGTTACCGGGCACCAAAACCAGATCAGGTCAGATGACAGCTGCCACTTGCATTGCTTCTTGTAAGTCTTGTCCTCCACTGGTTCAGGTGGTTCCACCTGTAGTAATTCCTGTAACATGCAACTCAAATCATGGGTTACAACAATTTAAAGATCTTTCCGTTACAATTGCCACCACTGGTCCCTTTCATAGAATCATTAAGGTTGGAAAAGACCTTTAAGATCATGAAGGTCTTAAAGGTCAACCCAGCACCACCATGTGTCTGCTAAACCATGTCCTGAAGTGCCACATCTACACATTTTTTGAACACCTTCAGGGATGGTGACTACCCCACTTCCCTGGGCAACCTGTTCCAATGCATGATTGCTCTTTCAGTAAAGAAATTTTTCCTACTATCCACTCTAAACCTCCCCTGATGCAACCTGAGGCCATTTTCTCTTGTCCTATCACTAGTTACTCGGGAGAAGAGACCCAACACCTGCCTCACTACAACCTCCTTTCAGGTAGTTGTAGAGAGTAATAAGGTTCCCCTTCAGCCTTCTCTTCTCCAGGCTAAACAGCCCCAGCTCCCTCAGCCGCTCCTCATAAGACTTGTTCTCCAGACACCTCACCAGCCTCGTTGCCCTTCTCTGGACACGCTTGAGCCACTCAATGTCCTTCTTGTAATGAGGGGCCCAAAACTGAGCACAATACTCCAGGTGTGGCCTCGCCAGTGCCGAGTACAGGGGCACGATCATCTCCCTACTCCTGCTGGCCACACTATTCCTGATCCAAACCAGGATGCTGTTGGCCTTCTTGGCCACCTGGGCACACTGCTGGCTCATGTTCAGCCAGCTGTTGACCAGCACCCTGGGGTCCTTTTCCACTGGGCAGCTTTCCAGCCACTCCTCCCCCAGCCTGTAGTATTGCATGGGGTTGTTGTAACCCAAGTGCAGGACCCGGCATTTGGCTTTGTTGAACCTCACACAGTTGGCCTTGGCCCATCGATCCAGCCTGTCCATATCCCTCTGCAGAGCCTTCCTACCCTCAAGCAGATTGACACTCCCGTCCAGCTTGGTGTCATCTGCAAACTTAGTTTGGACCAGAGCGTAACATTAACATTGCAATGAACTCCTCCCCTTGCCCCTACGCCAGCTTGCAGTTACCCACAGACTGCAGTCCCTTAAGGGTGTACCTGCTCCAAGTGGACCCTTATCTATGAGCCACAGTGTTTTCAGGGGTGTACCTGCTGCGGCAGAGACTTATACGTAGCCACAATCACTTTGAGATGCACCTGTTCAGCATGGCCTTACCCATGGGCCACAATGCCTTCAGAGATGTACCTTCTCCAGCGTAGCCTTACCCATGGTTGCAGTCCCTCCAGGGATGTACCTGCTCTGTCATGGATTTATCCATGGCCATACACTTTCGGGTACTCTGGCGTGTCCTCATGCACAGCCACTGATGCTTCAAGGTGTACCTTCTCCAGCATGGGTTTATCCTTGGGCCACAATCCATTCAGAGTTATGCCGGCTGCAGCACGGACATAACCACAGCCACAGACACTTCGGGGGTGTCCTGCTCCCTCATGAGCTCATCCACAGGTCACAGCCGCTTTGACTCGAGTTCACACTGGAGTTCCAGCCTGTCCAGTACAGCAGCACAGAAACAGCAGCGATGCCCTGGCCATCTGCCAGCCCAGACGCATCACCATTGCTGTTACCAAAATGTTCCTGGGCACAGCAGAGTAAGATGGTAAGCAGTACAGCGGTACAGCAAGCAGCGAAAGCAAAAAGCAGCCACTAATGAGCACTAGACTCTAACGTACAGCAAGGCAGGCAAGCCCCATGGCAAGCACGGGAGCCTGCTGATTAAAAGCTAAACAGCCACAACGGCTGTAAATTCGATCTACGACATTCCAATCAAACCTATGGTTATCTCAAACCCTTCGAGCCCCACGTTGGGTGCGAAAAAGGATTGTCGTGGTTTAACCCCAGCTGGCAACTAAGCACTGCACAGCCACTTGCTCACCCCTCCCTGGTGGGATGGGGACAAGAATTGGAAGGCTAAACATCAGAGAACTTGTGGCTTGAGATAAAGACAGTTTAATAGATAAAGCAAAAGCCGCACATGCAAGCAAAGCAAAATAACCTTATAAACTAGGTATAAAGAATTTTAGTATTTGGGAGAATTCTGCTCTGTTTCATTGTAAAAGGAAAACCAAAAGGCTAAGACACCACCCTTGCATCACAGTAGAAACAGAAGGGTCAGATGACTGTTACTTCAAAAGTATTTTCACATTGTGGACTGTGGTGCGGGTTGACAAAGAATGCTTTGAAAGTAATATTCCCAAGCACATTGTGTGGCCCATAAAACTTCTGAGACATTGAACATGACTACAGGAAATTAGAAAGTTGAATCTGAAGCTGACAGGCACTGCAAAGTGTAATGGTTTTTCCCACACTCTGTTTGTTCACTGCCACTGGACCACACTTTCAGCAGCTTCTTGGACTGGTAGAGTGCTTCATGTAAACATATAAAAAATCACTGATGGTAGAACCAAATGCTGAATGTACAGGCACAACGGTAGAATGGAGCCAGCATCGGAAGCGTGTGTAAGTAGCTAAGACTTTAGAGATCAGATGTCAACAGGTTGCTCCAGTGCACTGTGAGATGCTCCATGCTGCAAAAGCCAGTAGTTGTGCCATCCTCATAGTGTCAGCTTTAAGCAGGTTTTAGGTTACTAGAGTAGGATCTGGGGGAAGGTTTCTTTCCAAGGCAGACTGACAAGAAATGTTTGGTTTATTGAGGACTTTCTGCTGCTCTGTGTGTGACGGGGTGTAGCTCCTTGGGGCATTTTCAAACCTAGGTCTTAACTAGTAGCAATAGCTCTTTTCTTCAGGCTATTGTCTTCCAGGTTTTGGTACCCTATCCCACTGTCATATTGGTGGGAAAGATATTATATGTTGTTGCATAAGGAAGATACTCTGTGGCTTTTTGTTTTATGATAATAACTGAAAGAAAAGGAACAGATCTCAGTGACCCAGTGAGTCACTTCCAGAATACTGTTGCTATTTTCCTATACAAGTTTGAGGCATGTACCAAGAGCTCTAGCAAGCATCAAGACATCTCTGCCTTGTTTTTTGTTGCTGTAGTAATAAGAGACATTGCTGGGGGATATACAGCTTTCTTCATTTTGTTGCATTATTTTCTCTTCCTTTCCATGTGTAGCTATTTGCATAGTTTGTTATACATCCATTACATTGTTTCTCAGTAGATAAATTTAGATCTCAGTCCCTGCAGTGCTTTAATGGAAATCTGACTCAGCCTGGCAACTGAGTAGAACTTTCCATTCTTTAGAGAGAGAGGTTTTAAAACGTAAGAAATATTATAATAGGAGCAAGAAATGCAACACAAGTCATGTAACATTCATCATCTGTCTTCTTTCTACCTGAGATGTAGTCAATGAATAAAAACAGCTTTAAATAGTCAGTAATGTGATTCAAAGACTTAAACATAGCCATTTTTAAAGGGCAGCTAAATAGAAGTTAGGCATTTCAGTTGTAAAAGATTTCCTTTGTTCTCTTTAGTTTGGTCCTTTGAAATGTGGCTGCATGAATAACATGTAAACTAGAGTTTGAGGGAGTGGTTTAATGTATAATCAAACAGTTATGCAGCTGATGTTACATTTGGATAAACATTTATTTATTGGAATTTTCCGTGTTTGCTGTTAACTTCACAGAAGCTACAAGGATTATTTTAGCTCCGTTGAATGTTGATGTCACCGTTGGAGAGAATGCTACCATGCAATGCATTGCATCCCATGATCCCACATTAGACCTGACATTTATTTGGTCTCTAAACGGCTTTGTAATAGATTTTGAGAAAGAGCACGAACATTATGAAAGGAATGTTATGGTAAGATACTATAGATCCTTTTTCAATACGTGAAAGCCTAGTTTTATTTATTGTGAATAGCTGTCTTTTCTGGTTTACTTTTTCTGTTGTATGAGTTCAGGTCTAGAAAGATGCAGTAGGCTAAGAACATAAAATAAAATTACAGTTTAAGCACCTTACAGACATGGAGACACTTGCAGGTAGTTACCTGAAATCAGTTAACTAAACTGATGTAAGTATTTTGGTACCTCAGTTAAATCCTATGCTGATTAATAGTCAATATAACTGGTAAGTAGGTAGCCTGATGAGAAACAGGGTGCAAATTATCTCAAAAAAGTGTGCATACACATTCACTTTTACTTACCCACGTTTTTCTCATCAATGTTTCTGGAACTTGGCACAAGACCGGGCCAGATGGTGGGTAGGAGTCAAACAGTCTGTAAACACTGAGCAAGAAGAGTTTGTGTGAAGGCTAAACAAGTTAATACAAAGAGACTTGTTTTGGCACAAAGATAGAGGAATCATAGATCTTTCGTGTTTGCATGTATGGTTATCTTTTCACAGTCTTCTATCAGCCTTATTCAAAATCAGTGTCTCAATTAGAATTCCTTTCTCATTAAGTCCAGTCATACCCTGATTTGCCTAATATTCAGCAACAACCTCAGAGTGGTTGCCCGTGGGTGTATATGTTTATTCTGTTGTTCTGGGTTTAAATGATACAAAAATCCTCAAATTTAGATACCATTTTGTGCTCCCAAGAGAAACTGCGGATGTGAGAGAAAAAGTTGCTCATGGTACCTACAGTGTCCGGGAGTGCCAGGGGTCGTGTTCAGTTTCAGGTCCATGTTCAAAATTATGTACCGTATAATAGTGCCTCCTGCAGAGTCTTTCTCCTAGGCTGGCAATATTCTTTGATTTTCCATAGACCAAGAGATTCTTTTTCTCTCTCTCTTTTTCAATATCTGTTTTTCTCCACATGAGAAGATGTTTCAAGCATAACTATTTTAGTCTGCTTTGGATTAAACCAGTCCTTTTAAGGAGTCAGAGTTGCCTCAGCCTGCTCACTTGCTGAATTGTAAACATCCCTAAGAAGTCACACTGCTTTTTCAGTGAGAGAACAAGTCCTTGTCCAACAAGCCAGTAGAAGTATGCTAAGAGCAGCTGAAGAACATTGAAACCCAAAGACATAAAGCCTTTTCTGCAGTAAACCTCCTGAAAGTCTAGGTTCAAACTCAGCAGCAGGGTACTAGGCAGTTTGCAGTGTATTTGATGTTGCCTCAGGAATTACAAAATATGTAAATCCACACTAACATAATTCAGAACAATTCCTGCATGTGGCTATTAAACCATGCTTTTGGTAGGTTTATATTTACACTTCAGTACTCATCAGTGCATAGGAGTACCTTGAAAAAGCTTGAATCACCTCCTAATGGCGTTAGTTTGTCCTTAGATAAAGGCTGGAGTGAGTCTGAGTGTCAGTCGAAATAAGAGCTTAAAGAGTAAAGCCCTGTTAAATGTATTCCTTGTAAAACAGCAAACAAAAGCACCCTAGTTTTGTCAAATTTTATTTAGTTAATTGCTTTTAGCTACTTGACAGAAGTCACATAAACAAATTGTGTTCCATGAAACGGAAAATCAGGCTGAAAGTGTTGATGAGTCCATGATTTTGGTGTGGAAGGAAGGTAAAAATGCCTTTACCAGCACACTTTGTAATGCGAGACCATGTAATGCAAGAGAAAGGAACCTGAATTTCCTCCATATGTTGGTCATATGATGAACAAAAGTTTTTGTATCATTAATGTACACTTTTGGGTTTTCCTCTTAATAATGGAAACAGAGGGAAAATGGATTTTTTTCTTCTAGGGGAAATTAATTCTAAAATTTGATCTCAATTTTAGGGCACTTTCTAGCAAAGCACTTCAAGTGAACAAATCTGGGGCCAAATAAGAGCCTCAGCAAGTGTGTAAGGTGTAATTCTCTCTAAAGGTTGACTTAATATTTCGGATCCCGGCCACCTGTTTCATCTTTCAGAGACAGCCAGTGGTGCTGGATCGCCTGATCCCAAATTCTGGTTAACTCCACAATATGCTAGACGCTTCTGTTGAAGTGCCCGATATTAAAAATCAAATTGGACTAGCCTAGCTTGGTCTTTACAGGCCTTCTGTGGTGTGCAGAGAGATAGAAAGCGGTTCAGTTCACGTGGGAACTGAATCTTGTGCTGGAAGATTTGCTTTTTCAGGAGATTGTGTAGATGGGTACTACACAGGACACACAAGCAGCTGAAGAGTGAATAACTCTTAATTCATTTAGACAGTTAAATTTAAGTAGGTTAGATCCAAACATCAATTAATTTATTTGTCAGTGTGTAACTCCATCTTCATGAGGGATATTTCTTGGTTTGTTGTCTTCCTTCTGCACTTGATCAATACTGGTAGAAATTATTAAAGCAGGGACAGCTTCTTATTTTGCATTCCTAAGCCTTCTTTCTGGGCTTTCACGTGCAAAGCAAGTGATATCGGACAGAAATATTCAGAGCACAGTGATGCTTAGGTTGTAACGATATAGGGCAGAAATGCTTAGGTTGCAGTGGCACTGTTTGATTCAGGCCTGACGACTTTGTATAAACAGTGCATGCCTTACTAGCAGTTATGCTGCTGAAGAGGAGCGAACAGACTGATAGAAGGGGAACATCCCATCCCACTTTCCGGACAACACAAGTGCTGATAATCTCTGTTCCTCTTCCACAGGCAGCTCAGCCTTCCTCACTCAGGACAGAGGGGACAGTAGGATTGCATTTGAAGTGTGGAATCGCAATTTGCAGTTATGCAGCAATTCAGCACTTAAGTAATAACAAATGCAGATTTTGTAACAAATTAAACGAATCCAATACAAAGGTTTCTATAGGATGTAATTAAGAGGAATATGCACTTTCAATATTTCTGTTTTATTCATTTATTGTCTTATTCTTACATGAAGGGTTTTTCTCCTTCCTGTGCAAGCAAGGGGATTTTCTCCTGCCTACCACTTACATCTCTCGGGCAGTTCTGAGCTGGGGTCACTGGGTGGCAGGTTTGCTCAGGCTTTCTCAGATGCAAGGTGGGTGAGGTTTTGCGCATTTGGCAGCAGCAGCCCTAACTGCTGGGCTTTGAGCAGTGGAGTCCCATGCTGCCACCCAACCCTTCATAAACATAAAAGAAAAAAACATTCCATCATGAATATTAAAATTACTGGATATGTGATGTATGCTCTCTGTACTATAATTTCCTGTTGATGAAGGATCCTCGTCTGTCTGCCTCATAATATCACTATTAATTTATGTGACAATGCAGATCAACATGCTGAAACTTGATACAGCCACAGTATTTCAGTTCTCAAAATAATGCTGATATTGTTGTCACATACACATAATGGAATGCTAATAAAATTTGTGTAAATACCTGCATAAATCTTCTTTCTTTAAATGGCAGCTTTGGTTATCTCCATCATTTGCTGAAGGCGAAACTAATTTGCATTACATTAGTACTAAAACTCATTTATCAAAAGAACATTTGTCAGTGATGTTTTGATTTCCCGTGACGGTGATATTTAAAATGAAAAATACCTATATAAATTGGTTAGCTTTCAAAGAGTCAAACGAAGTCTTCAAAATTTTACAATAAAGTTGATTGCTTTTTACTTTATGTATGGTTGTTCATCTGATTATTCGATTGAGGAACTAAACATTGACCATCCTTTCAAGTCCCATAGAGATATAGCACTTCAGGTAATCTGGAAAACATTAATGTTGGGTCATTTATTATTTATGGAACCGCTTTTTTTTCATGTATATTTAAAGATTGAAAAGATTACTTTTAATATATAAGTAAAAATGTACACTATACAAATGAATATATTCTTTTAAGTTTATTACAAAAAATTCTCTTAATATGTAGAGGTGTGTAAGTATTTTGGTTTATACTTTTTGAGCCACAGTAGTCCATTTGTATGGATGGTCAGGAAGAAGAACTCCATAATTTAACTGGTTCAAGTCAGAAACTTGTACAAACACTTAAGAAGAGTCCAAATATAGGCTGTAATAGTCACATATAGACATGCATCCATTTTAAAATACTTTCCATACCATCAATATTCCTGTGTTTGCTACATTGTTTATTAGTTGTCTAAAACAATATCACTGAACCCAAAAACCTGGTAATTTGCTCACCATTTTAGCGTTAATAAGTTAAATTAAATTGCTTTACAAGTGTGCAGGAACTTGCCCTGCTGCAAATAACTTTCTTTTACAAGATTTAAAAGAAAGAGGAAGTGGTGACGGAAAAATACAAGAAGGCAGGATGATGAGTTTTGTCATAGAGACAATTGACTTACTGCTTGCTTACGTTTTTTCATATTAGCAGTGAGATTATCAAAAGAACATAAGGAAAAACTATATTTCGGTACCTGAGACCCCTTCACACCTACTGAAATGCAAGCCTGTATCACCCTATCATGTAATATCTGGATCATTTAAAGTACCTTGCTGAGGAGGTTTGTAAGTTCTGTTCTTGGCATGTAGTGTGTTTTTTACATCCCACAGAAGGTACAGTCCTTATTCTACATCAGATAGATAGTTTCAAGGCTTTGTGCTGCTTTGTGATCATAATTTATCAAAAAAAGCATTCTGTGGAACCCCACTCGAGATATTGTTCCCCTCTCCTCTGCGAAAACAAAATAAAGCCAGCAAAAACCAGAATTCCAAAATGGTAGATGCAAAACCAAGACCATTTATAAGAGAAACTTGCAGCTCGTTGCTTTATTTTTTAAGATAAACTAGATTTTTTTTTAAATGTCAGAAATTTTGAATTCTCCTGGAATTTTTTGCACATCAAAAATTCTTGGTTTCTATTATTTGATACTTCAGTTTTGTTATAAAATTTACATCTTGCATTTAAAAATACTGAAAAGTAGAAAAAAATATTTCTGTGCCTATTGTAAAAGGGGAAGAATCACAGATGCGTGCCCCCAGACCCTCTGCTGAACTTCTCAGGTGATTAGTGTTTTGGAGCATCTTACATTTGAGGAGATCCCAAAGGAGCTGGGATTATTTAGCCTCCAGAAGAGAAAGCTCAAGAGGGTCTTATCAGCATGTATAAATACCTAGTGAGAGGGAGCTAAGGAAGATGAGGCCAGACTCTTCTCATTAGCACCCAGTGAGTGGACAAGAGATAATGAGCAGCAACTGAAAACAAGAAAATTCAAGTTAAATATAATGAAAATGTTTTCATTGTGAAGCTGGCCAGACATTGGAACAGGTTGCGTAGAGAGACTGTGGAGTCTCCATCCATCAAGATATTAAAAATAATTGAGTTGAAGAAGGCCCAGAGCAACCTGTTCCAATTGACCATGCTTTGAACAGGGAAGTTGGACAAGACACATCCAGAGATCCCTGCTGACTTCAACTATTGGGTGATTCTTTGTTGGTTTATAGAATCATAGAATGGTTTGTGTTGGAAGGGACCTTAAAGATCACCTAATTCCAGCCCCCCTGCCATGGGCAGGGACATCTTCCACTAGACCAGGTTGCTCAAAGCCCTGTCCAACCTGGCCTTGAACACTTACAGGGAGGGGCCATCCACAGCTTCTGTGGGCAAACTGTTGCAGTGTCTCACAACCCTCATAGTAAAGAATTTCTTTCTTACATCTAATCTAAATGTACCCATTTTTAGTTTAAAGCCATTACCGCTTGTCCTGTCACTACATGCCCTGGTGAAAAGTCCCTCTCCAGCTTACTTGTAGGCCCCCTTCATGTACTGGAAGGCTGCAATAAGGTCTTCCCCGCAGCCTTCTCTTCTCCAGGCTGAACAGCCCCAACTGTCTCAGCCCTTCCTTGTAGGAGAGGTGTTCCATCCTTCTGATCATTTTTGTGGCCCTCCTCTGGACCCGCTCCAACAGGTCCATGTCTTTCTTGTACTGAGGGCTCCAGAGTTGGATGCAGTCCAGCTTTTGAATAGAGTTGTTTAAAACAATATAGTTAAATAAAGTGCGGCAAAGATGATATTGAGTGTTAAAAGCAGATGGCAGCAGTATTTTGCTCAGCCAATACATTTATATGCAGGTGCACAGTTACTTATCTAATGGGATGTCAACACCTTTCACCACAAGCAGAAGCTCTGGTGTTTGAAATAAGGAGTTACAATATTGGACTAAAACTTCGTACCAGCAAAAATGAGGTCTTTTTAGATAGCGTATTGTAGAACTTTACACTTCATTCTTTCGAAGTTCCATCAAAATAGGAATTTTATCCCTCGGAGAATTGGCGAATCATTTCATTTTAGCATTTAGGAATTATTTACTTTACCAGCAGCTTTGATGATGGAACTTTTTACAAAATTGGTAGGGAATTTTTGTTGAGGAGTTCCCAGGCTAAGAAAGGTGTCTGTACTGGTGCTGGGCATTGTATGGCATTGTACCCAACTAAAAAACTCTCACAGAATGAGCAGCATTGTTCAAGATGGTGCTGGCACACCTCAGTTTGATGACTGCTGCTGAGCAGGAGTTAAGAGCTGCTGAATGCACACTGACTCTGAAGTCAAGCCTTTGCAGTGTGCTCTCCAGTGTTCATAGGTTCAGGGGTGTGACACAAAGGTGACCAAACACGTTCAGCACAGAACTTGCAGGGCTCGTAGCTCAGGCTCTATTCAGCTTTGAGGTCAGTTCTGAATCCATGTTGTCTGTGCCTAACTAGCTCTGGTGTCCCTGCAGCCATCATACAATTAACGCGCAGTAGTGTAGATTTCACTGTATTCTCAAAAGTTTTTTTTTTTGCTTATGCAAATACTGTTCCTCTTACTTTATCCCTCTCTAAAGTACAGAAAGCTTTGCAGTATTCTACGACCACACTCATAATAATCTGGAGATGCCAGACAGTTGCTTTACATTAAAGTAAATCACACGTGGAAGGGACTGTTTCTTTGCTTTAACTGCTAAAGGTGATTAGTTCAGATACCAAAATCCGTGCTGCAGATGTCTAAACTAGGTGAGGTGAATTCTAGATTTGCAACAGCATTTACTAAGCAGGAAAGTTCTCCAGAACTGATGTTTTTGTAAACCACAAAGAGTAAGTTGGACTATAAAAATCTGGTTAGAGGAGTATAGCTTAATATCTGCTTGGGTTTTTGTGAATTATTATAAGTTGCAGTTCCTTGGCTGGACATGGTAGACAAAGGTGCTCAAAGCATGTTCCTGCTTGAACAGATTACTAAATAGACGATTTTGTTGTATGAATCTATCCTTGTACATTCCACAGTTTTCTGCAGCAGAAAAGATACAAAGATTTTCATTTTAATTTTTCTTCAATACTTCCCCTGGTAATCCTCCTTGCAGAGTGTGGAGTCTAGCTACAGATCTATGACAGCAAATTAACAGAAACTTCAGGAGGAGAAGAATTAGAGAAAAATGTTTAGACAGGAAAGCACAGTTACCCACTGGTGAGGAAGAAGAGGCTGTGTATGGATTGGAACAAAACCTGGGAGACAGCACCATAGTGAGCTCATTCAATACAGTTCGTTGAATATACTGAGGGGCAAGTGATTGTGCGTGAAGCATGGCCAACGAAATCAGCTGACCTACAGCATTTTCTGAAAAAGAGTCCCAGGACTCTCCGAAGTCCTGTCTCAACACATAGCTTTCAGTGCCTTGATGTGTTAGGGAGATGCTTTAGACATGAGTGAGTTGAAAGTCACATATTTGGCTAAGTTTGGGGTAAAATTTAGAGGCTAGTGCCTAATAATAATCTAGTGAGCATGGAATGAGATGGATGGAGTCAGTGGTTAAGGCAAGGAGGGGAAGGAAAGCAGAAGACATAGTGCTGAGGGTGAACGCAATGAGCAGTTAGCTCTGACAGAAGCCTTTGAGGAAACCTATTATTAATCCACAGTGCTATTTCCAGCCCAGAGAAATGTAGTCTGTTTAGAGGATAAAGATATGCCAGCTTCTGTACTAGAATTAAAAAAAAAACACTGCAAGATCAGTTGACTGTAACTTTATGTGCTTGTGAGATTTCACAAACTACCAAAATCCGTGTACCATCCCTAGTTAGGTAGCAGGAGCAGCTGAGAAAGCCAGGTGTGAGCACTACTCAGAGAAATGTAGTTTGCAGTGTATTGTGAATTTTTGTCATCAGCTGTAAAGTTGTGAGCCATGAATATAACTGAACAAGTACCTAGGCTTTTTCTGCTGTTGGAGATGAAATAACAGGGCATATTACCACAAGGATGCTGGTACAAAGCACAGCGTCCTCAGGCATTCTCAGCAGTAGCCTGAATGGAGAAGAATCATGTATGTGTTGGAAATATTTCCCAGTCCGCATTTCAGGGGTAGAATTAGCACTGTACTTCCTTTACATATAAATATAGTTCACTGAAGGAAGAGAATCTTCAGTGGGAATGACTCTGTCATCATTATCCTGCTGGGTTTTTTGTTTACCCGTAACTTTCATCCCAGCCATGGCTTAGAAAGCAAAATCAAGATAAGCTCTCCTGTGAATAGTATTGAGACAATAGAGCTACACTGGTGGTCATCTCTTGTCCCCGTGTCATCTCTGATCTCAGGAAAATAAAATCACATTTACAGTAACATTCATCAACAGCTGTTGGATTATCTGTTCTACTTGTATCTAACACATAGCAGATCCTCTACTGGCAGGAGCAAAACAATTTACGTGAACTCAGAGTTAATAAATTTAGGTACAGGTAATAGAAAAAGATGGTTAAAGTTATTGCTAGCTTTGGAAAAGCTGTTTGCATCATCAAGAATCCCATTTCTTCCACTTCTTCCTGATTCTCCTATCATCTTACCTCCGCTGTTTATTTAACACCTCTGCAGCTCAGATGTCTAGTTTTTGAACCTGAATTAAAAAAAACCCCACAAAGACTCTATCTCTGCTTACTAGGTTCTTAGATTTCTGCCAAGTTTGTTTTCTTATTACAAAGGGCTTGTTAGCTACCTACTGATATAAATTGCGTTATTGTCTCTGAGGTCCCAACAGAAGCAGGTACTGCTTTCAGTTAAAAGACTAGATTCCTGTAAATGATTTTTGATTGTGCAGGAGCATGTTCTGATGGCTTTCAGTAATTTAGTGCACTGGCAAAGGTGATAGTCAAAAGAGAACAGTGAATTGTAGAAATAGGTTATACAATGCTATTTTTGACATCACTATTAAAGCATAAATATGCATAAATACAGGGCTCATATGATGAAAGTCTTCGCTTGAAACTTGGTAAATAACTGAGTGGTGAACCACAGATACGCTTGGAACATCCCTGACTACTGCTATCACTATTTCCAGCCTGTGATTCACTTTTCTCTGAGTTAAGGAGGGCATTTTTAAACTTAACCAAGCTGAGGTTTTTGAATGAAAACATACAGTGCATTCATATCTAATTTGTGGACAGAATTTGCTGATGCCCCTGCTCTTTATTTGCTTTGTAAGCTCTTCTTTTACCACCAAGAACTTAGACTTCTTCTGAGGTACAGAAAGCTTCTTCAACTGCATAAAACCTTGCTCCAGGAGAGCTTCTGAACTAGCAAGACACAATATCATATTTATCGGTTGTTAGTTTTTAAATTATGTTACATTTTCCTGTCTGTTTTTCATCATTTAGATTTTATGACCAAGTGCCATACAGGAAATTAATGTTAGAGCAAGTATATGGGCACATCTTTAATAAATATAATGAAGTATTTTAATTAAAGTGCTAACATAGGAATTAATGAGCACTAAGAGTATTAAGAATTTGTAATCATTTGTTATTGAGGTAATAATATCATGATGAGAATTCAATGTTTATACAGTTTTTCTAAACCTTATTGCTTTGCCCAACCTTTGATTGTGTTTATTTGCAGATCAAAGTGCTAACAGTGATCAGAGATTCACAGGCCGTGTGGTTCTTTCTAGGATGACATTTAGTGTTAATAAGCTAAAGATTTATACACAGCGCTCAAATAGAGAACTGTTTGTCTCTTTTATTAAAACCAAAACCACTAAGTACAAAATTAAAAAAAAAACAGTAGCTGAAAACTCAGGGAGTTTGAACTTCTGCAGCTTCTTTGTTGTAATCTTTTGGAGGGCGCAGGAGCAGGTAGCTGCCCTCTGCTCCTGTAGAAGTACTAACAGTCCCACTGATTTTTCTGCCCGAAAGCCGTTGATGGCATTGCTTTGCTAATGCAGTAATCCCCATGGATTTCCAAAGGATGCTGTCCTTCAAGGCAGTCCCTCTGGAGTTCTCATGAATTCACCTGCACAGAAATGTCACTGTCCTAGCCTCACCTCTTCTCTGTATTCTGCATTAACTTCAGCAAATTAAATTAAAAGCCCTGACATGTTAGCCTTAAGTGAAAAGTGTGGGGGAAAAAAAATATATAAACATGGACATAGTTTAATAACAATCAAAAGAGAAATGGTCAGAAATATGTCAATAATATTGGCTTGTTTACTGATCCAACTAATCTGTTTGATCATTGCTAACAGCACTCGTGTCACTCAAAAATTGAAAAGGGACAGTGTAACCTGCATTTCTCTCTGACCCTGTGAGGCAATCAGCTGAAGTATTGCTAGCCAGAAATAAGCAGTGTCTTCCATGTGTGTTTGATTCATCTTTTAGCCAATCACAGGTTTACCTCAGTGATTTCTTAAGGGTGTGAATTCTTATGTTGGACCAAAAAAATTGGTGTTAACAGACTTCAGTTTGTGCTGAAATTTTATGCCAGCAGAATTTGAAACTGGCATCCAAAATCCTCACTGGAGTTTGGAAAGGAAAACGATAATTTTATCTGCTATTTAAATCTCCCCTAAATATACTCTCTAAACTGGCATTCTATTTTCAGAACATTTGGAAAATATTTAACCTTACTTTTTTCCCCCTGCTTTTCAATCAGGAAACATAAACTGGATGACATGGCTTTATTTCATTTCTTCAGAATGTCTAAATGCAGAGACACTCTAATGACAACCCATGGTATTTGAGATTGTATTGAAGGTCTTTGTTGTTCCCTAGAACCTTCCATGATGATAGCACTAGTTCTTACACCTAAATACTTAGCAATTTCTTTTTCACATACAGTTTTGCATCAGAATTCCTTTTGTTCCTGCATGTGAAGGTTTCAGGATTGCAGTGAGTTATCACAGTGTTTGGGTTTGGTTTTTTTGTTTGTTTTTTTTTTAATTGTATTTCTGAATAATGTGCAGTGAATTAGGAAATCTGAGTGTTGCCGCTTTTGGTATAATGTGATATAAATCCATCTGTCAATCTTTTGCAACATTTTGACTTCCCTGAAAGCAATCAGATATATTTTGGAGAGAACATTTGGGTTTTTTTCTGAAATACCTTTAAGACTAATAGATGTATAACCCTGTGATTTAACCTAGTAATCTTTTTCTGGAATAAAATGCAGGATAGATAAGCAAAATATTTCAAGTGTGTTCTTTTTAAACATTTATATAATTCTCTTTCTTAACATAAAATGTGTTTTTCATAAAGAACAGCTGTGGTGTATATAGCGGTCTCTCTTCTACTTGTTTTACAGGTATGCATCTAGTTACTCTGTGGGTTCACGAAAGTGTCATACGACATAAATATTCAGTTTAGCTATTTGTGCAACCACGGGTAACACGGGTAGCAGACTGTGGACCTTATAGCCGTCTGAAAACATAGCTATGTGTTCTCCCAATAGTCTGGTGAAGAGTGTTGAGGAAGGATTAGGGTCTCTACGATGATGATGAGCGTATGAACCTCGTTGAATGGTAGATTGCTTCCCTGAGGTCCTGCTGCTGTTTGCCAGGGAGCAGTGAGGGCTGAGCCGGGGGATGGCGTGGCCGGCGGGGCAGGGGCCCGGCCAGCAAGGGACTGGTCTCGAAGCCGGCCTGGACCCCTGGCAGCCAGGCTTTCCACCACAGGGTTAGGGTTACTGCCATCGTCCTGTCCAGCACCGCTGGGCAGCATGGGGCTGGCCTTTCCTCCAAGCAGCTGTGACGTGTTGAACATTACTGTTTCTTTGCAATCACTGCATTTTAGTGTCTCTTTGGTGCATCTTTATTTAGGCTGTGATTGCAGTCTCTCTGCAATAAAAACGTTTGTACTACTTTAGGCTTGTAAAGGAAGAGCCAAACACTATCCTGTGCTGTTAGTAGGAGTCCATGACATATTACCATACAAACGTGCATAAAAAAACAAGTAATGAAGTGTTATCATACAGGCGTGCAGAAAAAGACAAGTAATGGTGTGGAAGAATCATCTGACTGCTCTTTATGAAAAAATTCTTGACTAGGTTTAATGTTCATATATGGGCTTCAGTTAGTAAAAGGGTAACGTTGGCTTGTGAAAAGTACATTTACTAAGACGTCTGTTTTTTTCACATCTGGTAAAGAGCAGCATCTCTTTAGGAAACACAGGAAATGTTTGACAACTGTCATGTAAATCAGATATATCTTTGAGGGTGATCCACGCTTGAAGTAAGCACTTGCTCTTTGGAAGTAGCAACCAATCTGTATCAGTTGGGAGGGATGTGTAGAAAGGTAGCACCTAGCTGTACAGGGATGTTTACCAGCTTCACTAAGTGCTGTTTTTATGACAGATTAAATCCAACGGTGAGCTGCTCATTAAAAACGTTCAGCTGCGGCACGCTGGGAGGTACACATGCACTGCTCAGACGATTGTTGACAACTCCTCTGCTTCAGCTGACCTTGTGGTAAGAGGTAAGATTCTCCAGGTAAAACAGAAATGTGGCTGGTTTTCACCTAGATCAGCAGAGTGTTTCAGATTGTTTAGAGTATTTTCTTTCTCATCAAAAAATGGCAGAAATTAAAATGAGAAGTGCATGAGCATGTAAAGTCCTTAAAGTCTACTCAGGGCACTGATTCTATTGCAGATATTTAGATGTGTAACTGAGCATGTGTTTTCCTGACAAGCAATACATATTTCTTATTACAGGCATTTTCCTTTTGTTGAAGTAATGTTTAGATAGTTTAATTCAGTGTTCATTATTAAAAAAAGATTTTAGGTATCATTTTAATGTATCTACTGTATAACAGTTTTAAGAAGCCACTTCTGTTTTCTCATAAAGCTTTATGAATTAAATTGTCGTGTATAATACTAAGCCTACATTAAAAGGATTCCTAGTTTTCAAACGACAGAAGCCAGGACATTTGGAGTTAAGGTTGTCACTCCATTGTTAGCTGATTCATGTCTGTTAAGTGTTACTGAAGTCTCAGAACGCTGTACTTGCTCATACGGTGGGTATCCAACAAGGTCTGTTACAATGGTTGGTTTCAATAACATGAGTCAATTCATGTCCTTTGGGCATTTTACTCTGTTTTGTGCCTCCAGATATAACACGTTCTAAAGTGTGAATACTCTGTAATGCTGACAGTTCAACGCAGACATAACTTGCACTTGAGGCTGCATTGCTGTCATGTTTCGCCCCACGTTCCGGTTGCGCTATACAACTGTATAGCAGCTCAAGTACAGCTTGTGCCGTGATTCTGAATTGCTGCCATCTGAGGATGCTGTGGACTCGAGTCTTGCTGTATTTAATTTTTGCTGGATATTAACAGTCAGTGAAATGTCATCAGTTTGCAATGAAATGTTAAAGCAAACACGTTAAGTGGTGAAACCGCAAAAGAAAAAGAGAAGGGTCAGTTCATGTGCCTTAGTATTATGCAAGCAATTCCTTCTAAAAATAACAAGAGAGACAAGGTGCCTTATCAAGCTTCCGCTTCTTCTTCCAATGGAGTAATTACAGTTAGAATCATTCCTCTGAGCTTATGTTGTAGAAGAAATTAGCACTCATTTTATGCTCAACATTCAGGTTTTAATACGATGAACACAGTTCTGCTTACTGCTGAGTAATTCTCACTACCATTTTTGTCAGTGGAAGACTCAGCATCTTACAGGGGCAGGGTTAAATATCTGATGAAATATGACAAAGGTGGCATTGCAGTTTCACTGCATTGATAGGAAGAAGCAACAGCAAAGTGTGAAAACACAGACCTCGTTCCAGACGATCTCATCAATGAAGCAGTAAAGGATAGCCACTGTTCATGCAGGCACATGAAGGTGTTTTGTCTGTCCACAAAACAACTTTTCATAGGGATTGTCCTATGCGATCTAAGAGTTTTAAAATTGCTGTTGTGTTCAGGAGAATTGTTAGTGATAGTAGAACATTGCAGACTCTCAGGCACCTGTGTGCGCCAACAGGCATTAATGGCCCTGGCCAGCCTCACCCAGGACACCCACCCATGTGACTGCCCGTAGGCCCAGCAGCCCTGTGAAGCTCAGCCCTGGAGCTTCAGCCCTGAGTGGAGCTGTGTCAGACATGCCTGCTTCCAGCTCTGTCTCTAGCCCTGCCTCCTGGATGGGTTTCGCACCTTGTCTCCTGCATGGACTGCTTGGATACATGCACTAGTTTGTCACCTGGATGCACCTGCATTGCTTGCCGTTCCTAGGACTGCCATAGCAGCACCCGGCTCTGCCCAGTGTAGTCAGATACTGCGGGACTGTGCCCCATTGCTGGAGGAACTGCCAACCCTGGGGTCACTCGTGGGTCCTGGCCATGCAGCTGGCCCTTGGTGTTTCCTGACACATGCCATTTTGAGAAACTTTGACAGTGAGGTGAGAAGTTATTAAGAGATATCTTCTAAAGAATGAAGGAGAGAAAGATCTTGGGACTGATAAACCTTTCCGTACCTTCCAGCTTGAGGGCTTCTGGATAGTCTTGCAGAAGGACTCTCTCAGGCCTTATCTACCTGAGTCCTTAGAGCTGAGCTAGCAAATATGCACGTTACTAGGGTGGAGAGTTGACTAAGAACCCTGATCTTACAAGTCAGCTCTTAGCAACAACTTCTACTTTGTGCATCCTCTGTGAAGAGTAAGAGGCTGTTTCCACATGCGGTGATGTATTTGGTCCTTACCTTGAAAGGGAGGTCCGAGGACAGCTGATTAGTACATCAGTTTTCAATGCCAAGATTTGAATTTTAATAGAAGTTGATTATAAACAATCCAGTAGTAAACTGATGTGCATTTTCCAAGGATACTAAATGGGAATTATTCTTGGATCTTAGGAGAAGAAGCAATCAGGAAGTTTATCGTCAAAGTCATAGGCCATAGCCCAATAGATGGTGTAGAGTGGTCACGCTTAGTTCTTTTTAAGCAATGACACACATATTCTTTAAGGAACTAGTCTAGCTTTGAATACTTTTGGAACTGGGAATGGAATTGCTTACTCGTTAGAAGGATAATTTCATTGAAACTGAGGAATAACAATATATATACTTGTTATACATTTATATTTTTTTTGTTCAGTAATTTCATTTGATTTGTTTTGCTCAGATTTATGGAGAAAATAAAAAGCTGAAGAACTGAAGACACATTTGCCACACTGTGTTTAGATCTGATGTAGAAATCTCATTTCATTCTTTTTGTTAAGTTGTTTTGGTTTTGGTTTTCTGTGGTTTCTCTGTAAACGCTGCAGAGAAATGCATCCTGTTATTTCTTGTTGCATATTTTTTTAATAAGCTCTGGGGCTTGTTCAATCAGATTGTTTGATAATTACCTGAATCATGCTGGCATATTATTATCTCTGAATGTGGAATCAGAAAACAATTCTCAATAGTTCTAATGTGTTGTCTCTGTTTTTACACAATAGTTAATATATATCACATAACTGTATGTCATATAAAACAGAAGCATAATAACAAAGCTGAAACAGACAACGTGGAAAGAATGATCTGAAAATACCTATAGGCCAAGTTTGTAAATAGGTACTAAGCTTTGCATGACAGAATTACTGTAAGGTTGAGGGTTTTTAGCACAGCTTACTGAACACTATGGTGTCTTTTACAGATGAAGATTCCTATACTCACATAGATGTGTGCCTGCATCACTCTGTTCTTACCTTTCTAGTCTATGAAAAAAACACCTGTGCCTGTTGATCTGCACATTTTAGCTTCTCTTTTGTGAATCAAGGCACAGCACAGCAGCAATCAAAAAGTTACCCACACAAAGTAGAAAAATGAGAAGAAAATTTTTAAAATTTAAAAAATGCATTTAGAAAAATGCAAGCATTGACTTCGGCAGTTTTTGTCTGTTATTATCGTTCAGAAGTAAATGAGATGAGGTTTGGTGAAGAAATGTAATACCATTTAATAGCTATAGCGATACACCTGAAAAAACAGGCAAGTTTTGGAAGCAGAGGCCTGTCTCTTCAGATCTGAAGTATGACTAACAAATTTAAATTCAAATATCAATTGAGAATAATTGCTGTTATTTTAACAGCAATTATTGAGCAGAAATAGTATTTAGTACTTGAAAAGCGTAGAGATGAGACTGTGAACTAGTTTAGGACAAATGACTTCTACCTGTAACGATTTAGCTGGGTGTTGGGAGCATAGTAGTGTGCCATCAAGTAATGTGCCACTACCACATCTGTAGTTCATGACTTTTTATATTCGCTAGACTTAGGAATTTTGAAATTAACTTTTTCAAGTATCTGGCTTTTGAAGAAAAAGAGAGCACTCTTTAGAAATTTTTTCATAGGTACTTCTTGATGATCAAGACTGAAAGGGCAAATGTGGAATGGTTGTTCTGTGAAAAATGTTTTCCCTTTTGCTTCTGTTCCTTGTTCATGGTCTTTGTGTGGTTACTCTGGTACACAGAGATTGTTTGATTTCACCCCTGTAGTTCGCAAGACTGCTTTTAGTTCAGTGGGTGTAGTAGAATCCACATTTTGGCATGGATTTTTGAAATTCTTGTTGTGGGAAGGCTTTTGGTAAACCACAGAGAAACGTTACCTAGTTCTGCTTTCACTCACTGTAGGAAATTTGAATCTGATGGTGTGTTCACCACAGTGGGGTAATGTGAAGGCCAAGAGAAACGTGAAGAGATCTATAGAAAAGTCTCTCAATGTATGATTTTTCTCAAATAGAAGTTGCAAGATTTTCCATATAAATTGCAGTCAAGGCCAATATGGCACAAGCAGAAGTGTAGAGTAACGGTGGGCCACCAGTCAGGTCATCATTAGGTGGAATTTAGGAAGGAAGATGTTGTGTATTTTTTCTGACTTTGAGTTCACTCTTTCAAAAAAGAGCAGCAGCAGTTTCAAGGTATCATTTTTTCGCTTAAGAAAATTTCAATATTACCACTTAGGCAGCATTCATGGAAGTTTCATTTGATAGTTGTTAGATGCAAGAGTACTTATTCTCTGAACCACCTTGTATTAAAATATATATATACATTTTCAAAAGTAAAGTGAGACTCAAAAGCCTTGTATCTGATAAATACAAGTAGGAAAGTTAGTGAAGTTTCACTTACAGAGTATTTAATTTGTGAATTGAATTATCAATTTTTTTTTTTCTCAGGTCCTCCTGGCCCTCCTGGGGGTGTAAGAGTAGAAGAAATTAGAGACACTGCTGTAGCCCTTACCTGGAGTCGTGGAACAGACAATCATAGCCCTATTTCCAAATACACTATTCAGTCAAAAACCTTTCTGTCTGAAGAGTGGAAAGATGCCAAAACAGGTAAGAGTAGTTCCAGAATTAATAAAATCAATAAGTTTTAAAGTGTTTGATTTTTAGAAAACTTGGCTAATCAGAAAAAAATCACAATAAAAGGAACCAGGGATGCCTGGGACCTGGGTGTCCTGGTGGACAACAGGTTAACCATGAGCCAGCAGTGTGCCCTGGCTGCCAAGAAAGCCAATGGGATCCTGGGGTGCATCAAGAAGAGTGTGGCCAGCAGGAGGAGGCAGGTTCTCCTTCCC
>Ga0065711_1027930_pt1 | contig 44871 bp, 27 predicted proteins | sample Hoacrofraction12_FD_59098 | JGI IMG/M metagenome (GOLD analysis project Ga0065711, IMG submission 59098) | Hoatzin crop microbial communities from Cojedes, Venezuela - Epithelial fraction 12 v2 (version 2) | ecosystem: Host-associated > Birds > Digestive system > Esophagus > Crop | place... | reverse complement strand
CTGGAACAGGCTGCCCAGGGAGGTTGTGGAGTCTCCTTCTCTGGAGATATTCAAGACCTGCCTGGACGAGGTCCTGTGCAGCCTGCTGTAGGTGACCCTGCTTCGGCAGGAGTGTTGGACTAGATGACCCACAGAGGTCCCTTCCAACCCCTACCATTCTGTGATTCTGTGATTCTGTGATTCTGTGATTCTGTTCCATCAGCAATGGTAACTTCGAACTTCAGAGTTTGAAGTGCCCATAAGTATCCCACTCAGCGGGAGATCCTGGGCACAGCCCGCTGCGGTCCATAAGAGCTCAAAGGGCCTCAATTGGTAGCACTGTTTATTAGGGTCATGAGATGATTGACTTTAGGCATCAGCAAATTTCCATCCTGGCCACAATTCTCAAGATTGGTATCTTGATAGCAACCATACAATTCCAGTACTTTCCAGAATGCATAGTCCTGACATTTACCAGGCAGTTGCAATCCAGGCAGCAGGAGTTCCAGATGCGGTCAGGGAGTGCCTCATCGGCCCAACTCACTGCTCTTGTACAAAGACAAGAAAAGTGCCACGTCATCCCAGCTCACTGTTCTTGCAGTACAGGCAAGGATAGAATGTTGGCCGGTTCTGAGATCATCAGGTGGTCCAATGAGGGAGAGCCATACCACCATGCCAGACTATGCAAAGGGGAAGGTTACCCTGCCAGCCTCACTGGAGTGCTAGAAATCACAGGGAAGGAAAGGTATGAATAAGGCCATCTGTGTCTACCTTGACAAGATTTCCTGGTACCCAAGCACTTTGATTATTTAAACCTCTGCTTCTGGCTCCCCCAAGACACCTCTTTGCAAAGTTGTATTTCTTTTCCATTTCAAGAAATCACCTCCTACATTTTGTCCCTCAGTCTTATAGCCAACTTACTTTGCTAGCCACCACCAAGCACCATATTGCCCATTACCTTTTATCATAAACATTAATTATTCAGGAAAAATAAAACAAAACCTTCTTGCTTTTTGAACTTTTTTTTTTTCCCCCATGTGTCCAAACCAATGGGATAGCCTCTGTCTGTGGACCTCTAGCAGTATAACTGAAATATGTAAGAAGTCAGTCTTCCTCCTGGGATGAATTCAGAATATGCAGAGTCTATAGTGAGGCATTATCTTCAAAAAGGCCACTCATGGTTTCCAGGGTAACATTGGTACTGTCACAGAGCACTGAGAGAAAGCTGACAAGGAATGGTACAGAACCCTTCAGATGCCACTCAGAATAAAAGTGTTTTCAAAGACCTTTTCTTAGGAGTGCTGTGGCAACATTGGCTCAGAGAAATATCATTAAAAAAACATCTGAAAAAGTTGTTGTTATAGTAAACATGAATTAAGTTTAATAGCCTTCTGCCCTCAATTTCAGGCCTCAAGTGCTCTCAAGAGGTCAATAAAACATTCCCTTTATTATAGTGTGTCAAATAATGCAGACAATGCAGGTGAAAGTTTCTCCAATAAGTAAAGAGAAGTGTTGTGCTAAGCAAATAGATGAGAATGAACGAAATGTGTGTGACCATACATGCTCCTGAGAGTCTTTGTTTCCGAAGTATCTCACAGAGCTGTCTGGGTTGTCCTCTCAGACCGTTCCTCACAACTACAAACTACGCAGCTGGGGTCCCCATCACATTCACAGGCCAGTGGAGCACTGCTGAGGCAAGGTCTGTGGCTATCATGTTGGCACTTGAAGGAATCCTCGAACTAGCTGTGGTTGGGGCAATTTCACAAGATCACAGGCCGGAAGGGGCTGGAAGGAGGTTTCTTTTCCAACTTCCTGCTGAAAGCAGAATCAAGAATGAGATCAGACTAGGCTGCTCTGGTCTTTATCCAGTCGAGTTTGGAAAGCCTCCATAGACAGAGACTCTTCCTTGCCCCAAATGTCTTCATGGAGAACAAGTTTCTCCATATATCCTTTCTGAACATCTCTTGTTGGATTTTGCTGGATTTGCCTCAGGAATCCCTCTTACAGGAGTTCTCTTTCGGATATCAGCCACATTGAACCGGAACCACATGAACAGTAGTGGAAGACTCATATGAAATGTAAAGGGGGCAAGACAGTATGGAAACCACTGCAAGGGTCTCTGACCTTCTGGCAAGAAAATATTGGTGTTTTACTTGAATGGCCATACCTGATTTACATGCATATAATTGCTGGACAAACGTGGTTTTCTTGCAAAAAACAAATTTCATAAGTGCTCATCAAGTGGTAGTTATGACTTCATCACACCCGACAGTTATGTCCCTAAGCTTTGGTTAAGGGATGACAAGAGGAGGAAGGGAGAACAGTGACAGCGCTCCTAAGACAGTAGACTCCGAGCTCATTTCTGGGAGGAGGTTTTGTCCGAATCACTCTTGGGAAATTGATATCTCCAAGCTGTTCCACACAGACTCTCTCTGAATCCCTCAGCTGAGCTTTCCCCCAACCAAACGCTGCTAAACTTGTCGGTACATTGCTTGTAAGAACTGTGTAGATCTCATAAAAATACAAGCAAAGTAAATGTGATTAAATTCTTCCACTTAGACCTCACTGATATTGCTTTGGAGATTTTTTTTTTTTAAAGTTTGATGTTAAGCTTCTACTTGTATTATTATTTCATAGAAACTGGTACTTTTGTTTCAATTTTGTAAACCAGAAAACTATTTCTTGGAAAATTATATCCAAGAAGTTTTTCATCAGACTGATTCTGACAGGATTGTGTTTGGAAACAGTAGAAAAAAGAGGTCTCATGAAGTAAAGCATCTCATAAAATCATGAATTTGAATGGCTTTTAAGGAATTAATAGACTTTGTCAACCCAAGCAGTGGTAGAATGATAAATGAAGAAAAGAAATCCAGTAGTCGGCAGGTTTCAGAAAAAAATACGTAACAATATTTTGCTTCAAACTGTACATAGGGTAATAAGTGTGCATTTAAAACCCCTGTGGAAATTCAGTCTCTGCTTTATGACAGTAGAGTATTTCCAAACATTCCCTTGCTCGTGAAAAGGAATTTTTCCAAATTACTGCATGAGTGGCTCCTGGGGTATGTGTAAAAGTCCCTATGATCCCCTGCGTTGCCATAGGTCCTTCCCTTTAGCAGCTTTTGCCAGGATTGACTCTCTTCGCTAGTCTCCTTTGCCGAAATGAATGAGCAGGATCCATTGTGCAGACAATACAAGGGGAAGTGTAACAGGAAGCTAACTTCCATCCAGCAGGTATTCTTCTTTGATTTCGCCATAAACTGGAACTCAGTTGAAGCAGGAACTCCCTCCTTCTGCCTCTTAATCTCACATTGTTGTCTGAGAGGGGAGGTTATTTGAGGACTTAGTCTCAAGAAATGATACTTTTAAAGTTTCAGATTATCTGTGTTGTGGTTTTTATGCATGGAAACACAATCATTGCTTCAAGAGAAATTAGTTTCTCCATGTAGTGCTAGAGTAGTTATACTACATTGTCAGCTGGAGTGAGCTGTACGCGGATTTACACCTGCCGAGTCCTTCATTTGCCAAAATACTCATCTCATCATGCTCAGAAGTCCTACAGACTTTTTGAAATCTGATGTAAACCAACCCCAAAATAGTTACTCTTCCTGCCACAGTCGTTTCTGGATGTCACCGACCTGGTGCCCTTTACAACAGAAAGAGATCCTCTGCAGTGGAAATTTTTCCCAGGAGCCTGGGCCTTTTCTATGCTTAACTGAGTCGTGCTATGCATATGTTGCAGATGCTTTTCACTATTTTTGTTTTCCATAACATTGTTGTACTTTGACAAATAAAATATATTGAAAGAGCAATCAAAGATCATATGAAGGATGAAATATGGCATCAAACTAAGAACAAAGACAGAACTTATTTAATTGCATTAGGAGGCAGTGGGACAGAAAATATATTAGTTTCTGAATTACCCAGGACAGGAAAAGCTGCTCCATACAGTCCTGTGAATTTTATGATTTTTATTCTGTCTGTACATTGGAAAAACAGGTGGGGTTTTGTGGCCAAAGCTATGAGTGTCCTTCAAGCCACTCTGCAACAATTGTCAAAGCAGCGCTGTACAAAATACTTTCTTGACTGCTCCTCTCTGTACAACGGACGTTTCAAGCCACATGCTCATTTAAAACTAGACAAGGCAACACACATATTAGGATGATGATGAATTGAAACACATGCATCTGCCAGACCCTCCTCAGTATTTTTACACAGAAGAGGACAAAGGCAGTTATCAGAATTTAAATGACTTGAAGACAGGATGATGCTGGTGATCTGTCAGACTCCAAAGAGAGGTAAATTGAATTGGATGATGCTTATAATTCCAGGATCACCATAATGAAATTCCAGAAAATCTCCTACAGAAAGGTTTCTTCAACACAGTTAACACCAGCAGAAACTGTCAGGCAAGACTTCAAGGAAAAATACTTCATTTTATCCCAACCCATGGAAGAAAAGGAATTGAGTAATTATAGTAAAGGCTCACAAAACACTAAAACACTAATTTTGCTAGATTGGAAAACACTGAAAATATACAGAATCATTCACTGTCCTGAAAAAAAATGAGAATATTAATTCCAAAATACTAATTTTGAAGCTAATTTTCTCAGGAGTTTTAAAAAAATGTATTCCATTCAATCTGAAGTTAACAGAGGTAGAGCCAATCAAAATGGAAATGCTACTAGGCAAAATACGTCTTTTTTTCTCCCCACAGAACACAACTGACCTATACAAACATTTGACGTGTCTGACTTCTTGCCATACATGGCATTAAGACTTTGGGGTTACCAAGATCTCCCAAAGACTGGAATGTTTCCACAGATGGAAAGAAAATCTGGTTATACTGCTCAAAATAAACCGAAACAAAAAAAATGAATGGATATATAAACTCCCCACTGTGAGACAAAGCCAATAAAAATTGTGTAAGGTCAAGGAGAAATCTACTCGGTGAACATATTTCTCTTCTTTGATTGTCCAGTATGTTCATTCATCTGCTCTGAAGCATCTGGTGTTGGTCATTATAAGAGACAGAATGACAGTTTAGATGGTCTACGTTCTCATCTGTACTTCAGTTCTTATGTACATTCAAACATTTTGTGACTTTTTTCTATAGGGACATTAAAACTCTACATCAATTTTTATTCACAAATCTTTTTGACAAGCTACTTGGTAATAGAGCTTGAAAAGTGAGAAATGTTTCCTACTAATGTCAGGATGACTTCATGTGATGCATGGAATGAATCAACACTTAGTATTTTAAACACGTATTGTAAAAAAATCTTATTAATAAAAATTAGTTTGTCATCCCAATAACAATCTAGGATAGCTCAATTAACTGGCTACTGCATTCCTCTAAATTGGTTCTCCAAAATGAAATACATCAAAGTGCTTGTAACTCGAAAATCCTTTTGTTACTGCTCACTGGATGATTGCAACTGCAGAAGTAACACATGTCACTACATCTCAGTCTGAAATCTCAGCAGACAATCCATTGCCCATACCACTGGGAATAAAACAGGACAGCTGGATTAATGTCATCAGGTGCTGCAGCTGTCTCTAGTATGTAAAGTCCCCTAAGTGACTGGAGCATAAATTCTCGTAAGCAAAGAGAATCAAAATACATCTTTCACAAGAATAAGTTCATAAGATTTTGATCTCAGTGCTGACAGAAGGTATTTCAGTAATGAAGAGAGATGTTTCCCTCTGTGTGCTACAATCATCCATAAGGTCTCTGTATTTGATTCGCAGAGTGAGATGATTGACTCAAAGGTACCTATGCTTTGCATCCAAACTCAGTGAATTTTGTCCCCTACTTTCACAAGACCTAACTCATGTTCCCTATCTCAAAAAGATGTCAAGTTTATTCTTAAAAAGCAGTTTTAGCTCCTCCTATTCCTGTTAGATACCTCATCTAAAACCCTAGTGTAATAATATGTAAAATCATCCTATCAGTTCCCAGCCAAATTCTTTCATGACCATTTGATATCATTCTAGCAAGGAACTGAATGGCACCTGGGAAGTGGTGATGGCAACAAGGGCACACCCAGCTCTGTGCCAGTGTGACTGCGAGTACCGCCAAAGCTAGCATAATGAGCTGGGGTAAGGAAGAAAGCTTAGAAGCAACACTTTATCTTCTAGATTTGCACCATGTCTAATCATGAGCATGGTCTTCATGAAAACAAAAGCAGAGAAGAAAAGCTGGAAGGTGATGAGATTGTGTACAATGGATGCTTTGAACTATACTTGATTTCTGCAATATTACCATCTTTTTTTAAAAAAAATTATTTTTTAAAGAAAGCCTAAGACTAGTAAGAAAAAGCCCATTAAGGACAAAACCATGAGTATTATTTAAATAAACACTTACGAAAGGGAAAATAAGAGTTCTGCATATCAGATTGAGAGTAGATAGTTCAAGAGACCAAGGCAGCAAGTCTAAGAAGAAAGGAGGAAGGAGAAGGAGGAACTTTCCATCTTGTCAGATAAAAGTTCCTGCCCCAGTCAGTCCTTTTTTATCATTGTTCCTTTTTAAAAAATCACTGTTTCACGTAGAAATGTGAACACTAATTTCTATATCTCACATACAACTGCGGTCTCTTGCCTCAGTGTCTTGCACTTATGGTCACTCTGGTTCTTGCTCAGGGACTGTCTTTGGACCTGAAATACCTTTAGCAATTATTTCATGCAAAATGACACTGATTTAAGAGGATAGATTAGAAGCAGTCTTGTGCTGTAACGTACTTCCTCTTGGGAGTGGGAAATCTGGGATTGACCTCCCTCTGTCAAAGAGGAAAGTGATCATTTGTTACATTCTGAAACCTACAAGCAAGTGTAAAGAAACTAGACTTCCATGCACAAACTGGGAAGGTCGTTTCATAGATTATTTTTAACAGGAGAAAATAAATGTAAATTAAGAGAAATTAGAACACAGGTCTAGTCTGAAACCCAGGCTGCACAAATTGATCATCAGGGTCTATAAAGAGTTTTCTGAGTTTATCAGCAGATTTATTAACCAGTATCACCCATGTAAAATAACCCTCTTTGCACAAGGCTGGCCTCTTAATTAGCTATTACTAGGCAGGAAAGAAATCCTAAAATTATTGTTTTCTGAAATCTACCCCCACTAACTACATACTCAGTGGCTGGTAAATAGAAGAGTAAGAATGATTAAGAAGTGCACAGAGAATGAAACAGAAAGCATCATTGTGCTACTGCATAAATCCACAAAGTGCCCACATCTTAAATGTTGCATGGAGTTCTTGGCAAACCTCTTCTAAAAACTTTATAGTGGAATTAGAAAAGGACAAAGAAAGGCAACAAATACTATCAGATATGTGGAATACATTCCAGATAGATGAGACTCTAAAGAAGAGGACTTTATGGCTTAAAAAAGCCAGTGAAGAGGATATAATGGTGCTTAATAAAATTAGGAATTCTAGGGAGAAGGACACTTGTTGTTTCTCAGAGTACATGGAAGAAATGGAAATCAGCCCTTGCAAGATCATCGGGTAGCACATTTACAATAATAACTACATTTTCCATATGAATCTGTTTAAATCAGAAACTCATTGCCACAGAATTTCACAGAGACTAGTAGGATAAATGGTTTCAAAACACATAAAACAAATTCACAGAAGTTAAGGTCATTAGTAGCTTTTGAAAACAATGTTCTAAATGCTAACTCAAGCTCAAGCAGGCCTTTAACTACTGATTGCAATAAACATATTTTTAAAACATGTAAAGGTCACCTTGTTATTAGAGTTGTCTGATCTGATACATGTACTCTAAAAGTGCTTATTTTCTTGCTCTTTGCATTTCCGAGATATGTATTAATCACTGATTCATGACAAAACTGAGTTGCTTCTGAGCATACACAGGTACCTGAAGAACTTTAATGTGAAAAATGGAGACAATTCCTCAATTAAACAATATTCTACCTACTAAGCCTCCTCATACACCTATTTTAAGTGCCAGTCTTTGCTTCAGTTGGGATGAAGTTAATTTTCTTCTCAGTAGCTGCTGTGTTTTGGATTTAGTATGAGAAGAATTTTGATAACACTGATGTTTTCAGTTGTTGCTAAGACAACAAGGACTCTTTCCAGTCTCCCATATTCAGCTAATAAGTAGGTGTGCAGGAGCTGGGAGGGAGCATAGCTGGACACCTAGCCCAAGCTGGCCAATGGGAATAGTCCATACCATAGACATCATGCTCAGTTTATAAATCGGGGTTGGCTGAGGGGGCAGGAATCCTTGTTTTTCACCTACTCTTCTATTTTCTGTGAGTTCAAATCCTCTCTTGTTTGTGAGTTTGAACTTCTCCTGGAATTTGGTCTTTTTCAGGAGTTATGTGAAATTCATGAGTTTGACAAAATCCACAAAATTTGTGACCTCTGGGAAACCCATGGTTTCCACAATTGCTGCTCTAGGACAGGCTGCAAATCAGTCATCAGGCTGTGAGAAAATTGTATGTAGCTTGTTTTGCATATTTATTACTATTGCTAGTAGTATTTCCTTTGTTGTCTTATCAAACCATCTTTATCTCAACCCATGAGTTTCTCCTTTTGTCCATTCTCCTCCCCATGACACTGTGGGGAAGGGGAGGTGTGAACAAGTGGCTGTCACTTCCTAGTTGCCATCTGCCGGATTAAACCATGACTAGTTGTATATTAGTGATCACAGGTCCTTTTAATAGTGAGGTTGAAGGAACATATTTTAAAGAAATCTGTAAACTTCCCACAAGGAAAAAAACCTCACCCTGAAGAGCACACAGAAAAAGGTCACAATCTTAGATATTTCTGTGAAATAAGCTAACCATATATGTAGGTTTACAGTATTTTGTGTAGAGATCAGAGATTCTCTACCAGAATATTAAGTACAGCAACAGTCGTTAATGCCAGCTTTATAAGGTTTATCTTTGCTCCACTTTTCACTGATCCCAACCCTGTAATGAACTTCTTACAAAAAATGTAATCTTCCTCATTGCTGGATGTTTTCTCTTTTTATCTGAATGAAATCCGGTCTTTGAAATCTTCCCACAGAAAACCAATAAAACATTTCACGAATCAAGGTTCATATAGCAGGTCTGCAGCTGAAGCTGGTATTTATTTTTACACAATGAAGGACCTCTTCTCCAGACATGTGATACAGCATCCTGAAACACAATTTAAACACATGCTGATCCAGAAAAGCAAATGTTTATTGGAAGAAATCTTTGTGTATTTTATTAATGGAGAATACAACACAGAATCATAGAATCACAGAACGGTTGAAGTTGGAAAGCATCTCTGGAGACTGGCTAGTACAACCTTCTGCTCAAGCAGGTTCAGCTAGAGCTGGTTGCCTAGGACCATGTCCAGACAGGTTTTGAATATCTCCAAGGATGGAGACTCTACTGCCTCTTTGGGCAGCATGTGCCAGTGTTTGATTGCCATCACAATAAAAAAGTTTTGTCTTACATTTAACCATTCTCCTTTGTTTCAGTATGTGCCATTGCCTCTTGTCCTGTCACTGGGCATCACTGAGAAGAGCCTGTCTTTGTCTTCTTTACCATCCTTCATCAAGTATTTATACAGAAGGTTGAGGCCCCCCTGAGCTTTCCTTCTCCATACTGAACAGTCCCTGCTCTCTTGCCTTCTCCTCATGTGTCAGATGCTCCAGTCCCTTGATCATCTTTATGGCCCTTTGCTGAACTTGTTCCAGTGTGTCCGTGTCTTTCTGGTACTGAGAAGCCCAGATCTGGAGCCAGCACTTCATGTGTGTTTCACCAGGGCAGGATCAGCTTCCTTGGCTGCTAGTCCTGCTCTTCCTAATGCAGCCAAGGAGACTGTCAGCTTTCTTTGTTTCAAAGGCACATTCCTTGCTTATGTTCAATTTGGTGTCCACCAGGACCCCCAGGGCCTCTTCTGCAAAGCTACTTTTCAGCTGGCTGACCCCAGCCTGTACTGGTGTGGGGGGTTATTCCTCGTCATGTCCAAGACTTGGCATTGCCCTTTGTTGAATTTCATGAGACTCATGAAGTTCACATGGAGCAGAGGTAATTTAGCAAAATGCCTGTTTATCATGCACAGAAAACATGTTTCTGTTCATCTTCTGTTGTATATCCCCATGGTTAACAAGTTGATAGCAAATTTAAGAGACATATTCTGATCATCAAGATCGGGAGTGTGGGGGGACAAAAAAGAAAAATGCAAAACGCATAGATTGAAAATAAGTTCCTTTGATGGGCCTTGAATTACCGTTTCTTGATTATGGCAGTTGTAAACCTTGAAAGATGTCTATGAATATGTAATGATCAAATACCTTGTCAGTTAAACTTTTCATCTTCCCTGTTCTAAAAGAAAGCACAGCAGAATACTAATCATTCTAAAAATCTTTTTTTTTTCAAAGCCTAAACAGGTGGTGTTCAAAGGGCCCAATGAGACAAATTATCTGTATCAAAAACACCAATGTGGAAAGACGTATCCCAGTCTTCAGTCTCAATAGGAGAGAGAAATGCTGGAAAGATTTTCTATTAAGGTGCCTTGATGAGACATAATTGCTATTCTATCACCAACAAGGAGCTCATTTTGTATTTTAGAACGTTTTCATATTTGTTCCTAATCAGCAGAAAGAAGGAATCAAATTACTGTTGACTGTTCTCATAGTAATACAGCTTTTTACCTTCAATCTGGTGTACAAAGTTATAACTTTCAGTTGAAACTTCTTCTGTAGGACTGAGTTATTCAGTTGTCTTCAAAAGTCGGTAGCTCACTCACCACTAAGCTTCTACCTCTTCCAGTCTGAAATTATGTGAAGTAGGAACTGTATTTTCATTGAATCACATGATACGGTTGGCCTGTAAATGGAATTTCAAGAGAATGTGGAAGGAAGTAAGGAGAAATGGTAGAGCAGAGAGCAGGGAGAGAGAAGGGGAGGGAAGAAGAAAGGATAAAGTCAACAGAATCTTGTTTGATTTCCCTGCTGAAACACAAAAACCAGAAATTATTCTTCTTCCTGGATGTTCATCCTTTTTGATATAACTGTGCATCTCACATGGTTAATTTCTTACCAAGTTCTGCTTTATTCATCTTTTTCTGGAGTTTTTATTTTGTTTTCTCAAATCACATCTGCCTGCTACTCCTTCTTTTCTCATTCACTGTTTCTTCTTCCACCGCATTTCTCTGCTTGCTCCATTTTTCCCTCTGAGCTGCTGACTGAATTCCATGATTTCTGTCAGCTCTAAAGGTATTCCTCCCTCTGCTTTTTCACCCTCATTGATTCTAACTATAGTAGCACTTGTCCATGCCTCTCTGACCCTTTATATGATGCCTTGGGAATAAACATTTCATCTCCAAAATATCTCCAACCTGGAGTATTTGATATTATTTGCCTTTTCTTCTTTTTAAGAATCTAAGACTGGCATTGGCTAGGAAGAATTTGTTCATGTTCTATTGTTCTATTTTTATTTCTTTCTTCCTGTTTTTCTGACTGTAGGTAGGAATGACTATAAACTTTCCCAAAGTATTTGATCCTCTCATGGTTTCCTCCCGTTGTACACGTCCTTGTGTTCCTTCAGCTCCTCCAATCGTTTCTTCAATGTATTATTCCAAGGACTGCCCTTTTCATTATCCAGTTCTGTGGGGTGAAGCAAGGGGAGAAGGGTCTATTATAGGTCTGTTCTTCTGCTGCAAACCTGATCTGTGTCCATATGCGCTGTGGCTCCAAACCAGCCCACTATCTGCTGGCAAGCAAACCAAATGTTTAACTTTCTTTCCACCAGCCTTCTGGCCTTTCTTTCTTCTTGACCACTTTTGACCGCACTTTCATCTTGCTATTGACAGACAACCAGGTCATTTTCTTCTCTTCGCCCTCTCCTTACAGCTTTACATCAGATTATTTTCTAAATCTTAATGGCTCACTCTTTTAAAATACCTGTATCTAAAATACCGGTATAAAATAATATAAAATAATGAATAAAAAGAGCTCATTTTAACCCACTATTTTAGTTATGGTCCCCATCTTATAGTCCTTCTCTACTGACCTCTCTTGTACTTGTTCTGCACTCAAAATAACTCACCTTTACTTGGCCTTATCTTACTCCTACTTTTCAGCTCCATCCCCCAACCGTTGCAATGTCAACCCTCATTGCCAGGCAGCCCGCTCCATCCTACACTCACAAAGTTTTTAGGCAAACACCTTTGAACTCCCCACGAGCACCCAAAAAGTGGCTTTGTTCTTTCAAATCATTCCCTGAAATTGTCCTTTGTAATGATGCTTACAAGAAATAAACTTGGCAACAGTTAAGAGTCTGTTAATCAGAGTGTGCTGCCTGCCATCCTTTCCATATTATCTGCTCCTCACATTTCCTAGTTCTCTTTTATGTCCACCCAGTGCCTTAAACCAGAAGGAAATGGCTTTAGGAAACAATCTTGTCTTTCAGCTTTTGGTTAGTGCAGCATCTAACTGATCTTTGCTGTAACAGAAACTTCTAGACACTGTCAGAGGACATACAGTATGCAGGTTATCACTGTGTGTAGAAGTTGAATAGACAGGTTCTGTCAACAATCTTGTGAAAACCTGACAGGACCTGGGCACAGAGTGTCTTGTAGTCAAACACTATAAATTCCAAAAATTTCCAAAAATTTTTACCATGAAAGACCTAAGCTTTGTTTCCATTTTATTCCTTTATGTAACACGGCCATTCTGGAAAGTGTAATATTTCCAACATTATGAAAAAAATTGTGAATTAATGAAGCTATAGCTTCATTGATACAAATGGTCATCCCCCCCAACTGAAGAAAGCCCCGTGAATGTGACCAGCTAGAAGAGAGTCAGGGAGTCAGCACGCTGAGAAGCAGAGGATGGGAAATCTTTTATCTCAGGCCACACAATAGTTCTGTCAGCAGACGAGATATCCTGAAACTAGCAGCTTAGAAGTTCTTTCCTGACGTGAAAAATAACAAAATAGGTCAAGGTGATATGAAAATCTTCAGCCATATAGACTGGCCTGCAATCTGAGCCTCATCCATATGAATCTTTTTAATTAAGATGAATCTTATGTAAGCAAACAGTCAAACAAATACAGCAAGCTAACTCACTGGCTCGGGTCATAACTGGTATGTAAACCTAGATTTTTATAGAGCGACATATATCTGCAGGAGATCCAGTTGTGTCAGAGGCCCTGCAAATGCTACTGTATCCAGAATATTGCACCTCATCACATTTGAAAAATTGTCTGTGGAGAGCTTCTTAATCCTGTACAGCTATATACTATTTTTTTTCTAACCTAGTTTCTTTGTTTCTTTTTTATTTTTTTAATGGATTTAAGTATAGGAAATATACTTACTGAAAATTTAGGAGATAAATAGAAATACAAAGTTAGACATAATTCAGAATACAATGGATGAAATGTTTGAAAACTCTCTCTTAAGATTCTAAGTGGCTTACAGAGGAATTAAAAAAATTTTACATAACACTTGATACACACAATGCTATCCATGTGATGGTTCTTAGATTGCTATCTAATATTAGAAAATATAATATTGGTTCTGATTCCTGATGGCAAGAGAGGTTGAAATATAATCTTCCGTAAAAGACTGTAGATGGGACAGGCATAGATAAGTTTGAAATGCATTTACAGTATTTCTTAGCTTGTCAGATTTTTTCTTACGAATGTCAATTATACCACATCTCAAATAATAGTGGAAAGTCTCAGTTCTGAAGAGAAGCTTTGAGAGGCAAAAATTCAAAATCCAGTCTGCGAGGGTCATAAGTGACATTTTGCTTTGATGATTTTGATAACAAATATGGATTACGTACAAATCAGGCTTTGGAAAATTAGGATAGGGAGAACAATAATCATGTCCGATATTCTTTTAATTCTGAACTTTGTTTAAAACGGAATAGTCATATAAAATGCTTAACTTCTGCTGGGAACTCCTGTGCCTACCACTGCTGCTCACTGTTATCACTACTTCTCTAAATCCTTCCAGTATTATTTTTACTGTGACACTTTATCTCTCAGCTTTTGAACACTCCTAGGAAAATAATTTAATGCACACTGGAACACACATGCACATTTGAAAAATCTGCAGAGACTCAGAAAAACCACCAGGAAATCCTGCATTGGAGTGAGGTGGGACTTGTTCTTTGAATGGAGTCCTACAGAGTTCTCTTGCGGTCTGAGCTGCTCTCACAGGTCTACAGCAATCTGCACCTGTCCTTTATCTTAGAAACAAGCATATATAAGCCTGGTTATCCCCTGCCTCTCTTCCATACATGACACTCAGTGTATCATAGCTTGAATGTGGCACTATACAGGTCAAAATGGATCACATCTTCCTGGTCATCTGTATGACTTCATACAAATGTCATCAGCACTATGAGGTCCGAATTCCAGTCAGTGCTTTTTAGGTCTTAAATATATTCACAGTTTTTGTGTCAAAATACAAAGGATTTTACAAAACTTTATTATTTACTAAGCTCCTTCTTGCCTCCCTGATCCCTGAAGCTAAAATAATTTATAGCATTGACATTTCACCATCCATAATTTTGTGGCTGATTTCCATTTGCCCTTTGCATTGCACTTACGAATAGTTGATGCATTAAGTTTGGTTCTTGCCTACTCCACTAACTGCAGGAGCAAAACTGTGTTGATCTGCAATTTGACTCACTGTTAATTGCTGACATATGGCATATTGAATAAGGAGGGGAGGGAAAAGTACTCCTGGGGTGTAAGTGCTTAGTAGTCTAAACATGAGAATTACTGACATTCGTGATTTTACATTTTCTGACTATTCGCTCTAAAAGACTCACTCCCAGAATGTGCTGCTTTTCTGTTTGTTTGGAAAGGAAGGTGCAGAAGATGCTACGGTGAATTATTTTATAAGAAAGAAGTCAAAAAAATCATAAATCCTCCAAGTAAAGCAATCTTCCAGAGATGATCATGCATATTTAAAACTATTTACAAATGGGGCAAAGCATGAGCAGCTGCATCCAGTACTTAAATTTCTCAGATGGAGAACAGTTCATTTACAAATACCAATGAGCATTGCCTGGGAAAGATGCTGTGTGTACACAGCGGACACCCAAAGGAGAAACTCCTCATTTACCACTCACACTTTCTCTAATGGGGAGATTATTTGGAAATGAGAAAATTATATATCACCTACACTCTCATAATCAAAAAGATTCTGTTTGAAATATCGACCCACTAGTAGTCAAATGAAGAGTGCAATAAAGTGAAAAGCAGAAGAGCAATTCTTCACTTAATCAAGAGAGTCAATAGCAAGAATATTTTAAGAGATGACTATTTGCTCAGACATTGCTTACATTTTTTGGTGATACAGTTTAAATGCTAAAAAATAGTAGAAACCTTACAAACTACTGATAGACCATGAGCAAGACAGTCTTTAAGAGACATACTGTATCAATTCAGGAGGGATCAAATTTACCTGTATTTAGGCAAGGACTGGTGTTTTACTACTGTATTCATCACCTGTAACTGTCTCAGTAGAAACCAAAATAGATTATCCTCTGACATAATAAAACTTTTCCAAAAATTAAAAGTACTAAGACACTACTAGAATTTATCTTTGAAATAGATTTATCCCCCATGCTGAGAAAAAGGAATTTCATCACCTCTGTCACAGCTGCTAAACTAAATTCTGTGGCCCTCAATTTTGATTCCTGCTACATGAAACTGTCCCTGTACTGGGATATCATAATTCCTTATTGTCCTTTCTTTTCCATAGTCTGAGGAAAACAATGATCTGAGCATGTAGGAGTGGAAAAAGTGCATCTGCAGGTGCCAAGAATGGATTTTCATAGCTTCAGGTTGGCTCAACAAAACCTCATTAACTTTAGTTCAAAAGGGGTGGTAAGAAGCTGCCTACTGTTTATCCAAAACCAGGAAGTCAGTCCTGAAGGTGTGTGGTAACAGGCCAAACTCCTTGTCGGAGAAAGACTTCAGAAAATATCAGGGTATGAAAAGAGGTTTTAATACTATATTCATCTGGACATATGAAGGAGATTAAAAACCAAACAAAAAAAAGCAAAATAGGTACAAAGAGAGAAATGCATGAAAATAATATAAGGCAATGGTGAAAGGCTTCTTACATTTATAAAGTGACAAGTTTTTGCCTTAGTTTAACTAAATCGGTATGACATGAACATGGGCAGCCTTCTGGGAACTCCGTAGATCCTCCCGGAAGGGGTTTTCTGAAAACTGGCAAAAAAAAAGGTATTGCCAGACTTATCCCTGTCCAGGTGTTCTGTCAAAAAAGAATAGATGAAAGAACCTGTCCCCATTAAGTACCTTGCTTGATGAGCTGCTGTCCCTCAGCCTGAATACACGCACAGACACCATTGTCATCTAACTGCAGGGGACCTGCTGTCACTTTGCCAAATTCAGATAAATAAGAAAGTGTACGTGCTAGGCCAGTTACTGGAAGATGAACTCACCCTTAACTCTAAATAATGAATCTGTTCCTATGAATGACTACAGAGCACAACAGAACTTATGGATGAAATTCAAATATACACACATTTATATATATCTGTGAAATTCCTCAAAATTTCAGAGAATGATCCATTTTTCCCCTGGAAGACTGAAGATATTTTTGTAGTTATTCTTATTTCCTGGTCTAAAAATGATTTGTACCTAAACCGTTCCTCAAATTTGCTATTTGCTTACAGAAAATTTGAAGCATTCTGAAGACTTCAAACACAAATATATAACACCTTGGTCTCACGAATACTGTTGTTTAATTTCAAAAACACAATGTCCTGGTTTTGGTTAGAACAGAACTGATTTTCTTTTAGTGAATCTTCCTTACAGCTAAGTTCTTCTAGGTAACTGCATTTTTCTGAAACTGGCTACATATTTTACAGACACTGTCCGCTCCAAAGCTGAAAACACCGAATGTTTACAGTTATACTGAGCTAACAGTAGGAATGGAAGGCAGAAAAAAGCCCCTGTTTATCATTTTTACTATAGCAGCCAAGGTCACTAACAGATCTTTTAGGTCCCCCAAGTGAGGAGTCATAAACGGTCGCACTTGCAGGGAGGGCTGGACAGAACTGGTGACCCAGTACTGACAAACACGGTATTCCATGCCATGCACATCATACTCGGTTTAAAGCTGGGGGATCATGAGGGTCTTGGTCTCTTCGTCCATGGCCTGCTTCTGAAGAGGACCATGCTCACTGTCCTGCCTGCGATCCTGATCCAGATTGTGATCTGTGCATTCCTGAGTCCAGTTCCTGTTTACTGCCAAGTCCAGTCCAGGATTTCCTGGTGCTGCCTGGCAGCTGCTGGCACAATGCCAGTGCCCAGCAACCAACTCGGGGAAACTTAGTATTGTATTATTTCTCTTATTATTGATATTATTAGTATTATTAATGTTATCAGTAAAACTTTTTATATTCAATTTGTAAGTCTCTCTCCTTTTTCCTCTCTTTTCCCTTCCTCTGGAGGGAGGGCGGGGGTTATCAGAAAGCATCTGCCACTCGGTTTATTGCCGCCCTTCTCTAAACACACGATAATGTATAAGGTATGTCTTTAACTCAAAAATCTCTTTGGTTTGAAAGAATCTGCATGGCACCGCAAATGTTTAAGTTTTGTCGCATCCCGCCCTAAGCTACAACATAGCCTGCTGATAGTCTTGTCAAGAAAGCCCCAGCCACCTGCAGGGCTTGTAGGCAAACGTTGTGCCCTGCTGGAGCTCAAGCATGGTATGACTAGTGAAGGCACAAAAGAGTTAGAGAAGATCATATAGCCCCCAACCCATGTGAGATAGCTGAGCATATTTCTGGGGAGACATCTGACAAAGACCTTTACAACGGGCTTCATAAGTCCTTTTTGCCTCCTGGAGACAGCCAGTGTGCTTCACCCAGTGTCAACTATTTCTACCTATTTCCCTTTTAGCCTTAATTAGGGAATGTAGAGGTAAACCGTTGTGTTTTGCAAGATGTGGGTCCCCCTACTCATGGTGAAAATGTTATCCATTTAAGTGGATTTGGCATCAGTAAACCAGAATATGACCCTATTCTGACTGCACTTCAACTGCAAAAAAGAAACTTATCTGTTTAACACAGCTTGAGGTGGCTTTATTTGCCCTTTCAGATGACAAGCTACATCCAACATGTACAATCACACGACTGTCTCTGTCTTGAGCCTTCAGATGCAAAACATGAGTTTCTGCGCAGTAGCTCACCTACATACACACACATAGAAAAAAAAGGGAAGGACTGCATCTAACCCACTATAGAGCAGAATCTGCCTATTTCAACCAATGACATTTAGAATAAAATAGAAAGCAATATTGGGGAGGAGGGGATAAAGCAAAACAGTCAAATAAGTGTCCCAGATCTATTAAATAAGCAACTGAGAGGAAACCAGCTATCTGAAAGGAGATAAAGGCAATGGTAACTCTGACAGCTCTGTCTAAGCCTGTGCCAGCTACAAGTCAAACTAAAACATCATTCCCATTCTTCCTGGATTGCAATAAAGGACCCAGATGCTGGGCTTTGAAAGATATTTCTCTAGGAGCAGGATCTGACTCGCTGGCAGACTTGTCAAACAGTTTATCTGGCAACCTTGAAGCTGCCTCTGTGCAGTAACACGCAGCTCAGGGCAGGCTTATTTCCCTGTATTCCAGTTCCTTGGACAACAGTTGTTCTTTCTCATGAAGATACAGCATAAAACTCATTTACAGTTTTGGCTGTTTTCAACACAATTGTTACAGTACTTTTTGCAGAAATAGATATGACTTTTTTTCCAGTTTCCTCACAGCTTGTCATATATGCCATGTTGAGTTGTAAGGTAGTCAGTGACATATCATATACATCAGTCTTGAACACAAAGTGAACATCACAAAGTGTTGTTCTTTAATGTTATTCTGGTAACAATCAATAAACGATGTAAGCTTTGTGTCACCTGCAAACTGCAAGTAGAGCAACTTCAAGCAAACCCATTACTTTTTTACTTACTGGAAACAAGTACACAGGTGTATTATATCATGACAGATATCACCAAATAGCACTGTAGGTCTAATTTTCTTAGCTATTTTTCTAACATCGAAGCAAATATTTAGTCTTATGAAGTCAAAGAATGCTGCTGATTTGCATTTGCTAGAGATGTGAAGTTGCAAAGAGGAAAACATGCAAATCAGCAAAAACAAACTGCAGTCTTGTCTGTTCTTTGACTATGATACAGAGTTGAAGGTATTCCTTAAAAAAATTGGCAATTCCTTTAGACTTCTGTTTATATAAAGTAAGCAGAACACAGATGTAAAGAAAGTAAATTCCATTTTGAATATATTAATGCTCTTTCTTGTGTCTCCTGTGCTACAAAGCTGCACTGGCAGAGTCTAAACATTCTATGCAGGATTAATTGCACAACGTTATAGCTGGCCAAAAGTTAATTGCTAAGCTGGAAGGCAGTCTAGTTACCTCTGCTCCCCATAGAGGTATCAGTGAAAGACAGTTACACATCTGAGTGCAATTCATCTGTCTCTCAAATGCTTAATCTGGCATGGAGTTCCTGCTTCTCACTGGTGACTGTAGAGGAAGTTTACATAACTTAGGAAAGACACCTACATTTGAGGCAATCCAAGGCACGTGGGAAGGCCACCATCTTCCCTCTCAAGTCATGAGCTCACCAGGATGCCCATATCAGAGATACCAGTTACAAGAGCCTTGTTCAGTTACCAGGGCATGTAGGAGGAAATAGGGTGTTTCTCTCCATATGGTCAGACATTTCCGATTGCAAAAGCCTGTGTCAGTTGTCTGTCATTTTATGAAAGTGCTAAATATTTGAAGTGACCAATACTAGGTTGCCTCTGGCTGGTTGGTTAGTTGGTTTTGCAAACAAAAGACAACTGTATCTCTTATTTCCAAGAGCAGAGAAAAATTTTAATGTAGGTGGGACAGAAAGGTGCCCATCCATGGGTCTGGGCAGCGATCAAGCCCTTCCTTTGTTTCTTTTTAAAACCTATAGTTCACTCAGTACTAATTGGCAGGCTCTTTCCTGTTGCAGTTCTTCCAAACATCTCCAAATGGCTCTGCCAGTCACTGCGCACAAGGCAGCCACTCTGAACAGCCCTGTGAGATGGGCTGCCACGGAAACCCTCTTACAGGGCTGGTATTGTAAGCAGAGAGTTCTCAATCCTGAGCATTGGTTGCTAACAGCAATGTAGGAGAAGGTTACGGGCATATTTAGGTGCCCTAAGTTTCCATTTGTTTAGTTTCCTTTGCACTTTGGACTTAGGTCTGCTATCAGCCTATGAATTCCTTGCAAAATCAAAATTTAGAGGAAAACTTCTACATAGCTGAAATCTACTTTTACACTGAGCTCTGACTCCATTCCTAAAGCAATGTAATCACCACCTGAATCAGGAGGACATTCAACAAGAACAGATTTCATAATGACATTCTTCGAATAAATTGGTTTTAGAAAGAGAAACCAGGAAAGGATTCTGGAACAAAAGCCAAAGGTGAAGCAGCATCCTCCAACAAATATAAGAAACAAGATGGCCTCAAGAACATGGCCAAAAGACAGACTGGAAAAAGGAAACAAAAATGGGCAAGTAAACACGGAAAATAAGGGTAAAAAAACTGGTTTCCACTCAACTTCTCGCTTTGTCCTGCAAGAATTTTCTGCTGGACTGACATACCTGGCTAGAATCTGTGCATTAAGGTAATGGCTTCTCCAGCAGATAAAAAGCAGCAGAAGAATCAGTAGTTACTCCTGGTCTAGAACAAGAACCAACAGATTGTGGGAAATACCTAAAAGTAGTGAAGTACATCTTCCAAATTCACAAGATCAACAATAAAAATGTAAACATGAAGTCTAAACTGTAGTACAATCCAGACAGTGAACAACCTGAATAACCCAAATAAGTCCAGCAACAGGAAGAAATTTCCACAGTGAAGAAGAGTAGAATTAAAATGGATCGGCTGGATAAAGAAATACAGATTTTGAAAACGTCTCTCTGCTTCAGTGAAAATAGGTTATCTTGTAGTAGAATTTCCTGGACAGACAATGTATCTGTATTCAATGGCTTTAAGAACCTTCACTGGAAAAGGCCACAAAGTCTTGCCACTTTGAACAGGAAAACCTGCACAGTGGTTGGGAACTGTCCAGATTCTCACAGCATGGGGGATCTGCAATATATTATGCAGCATGTATGGAAGACTTTAATTTGAAATAGGTCACCCCCAAACATAAAAAGGAAAGCAAGAGCCTAATGCAACTGAATTTTCACTGAACACAATACGTGAGCACAGCACACTTCCACATCTATTGCTACACTTCAATTTGCTGAAACAGTCACTGTAAGTTATATTATATAGAAACTGTAACTTTTTTTAATGTTTTAGTTTTTCTCAGTGTTCGTAAACTGATTTGACCTTTAAAAGCCATCCCAAACTCAATACAGTCATGTTTAGATTTCAAAAGGAACACTGATTTTTATCCATCCTGTGCAGCCTCTCTTTCCAGTGAAGTGTTTCTTCCCTGTGTGAGGTGCCCGTATCGCTGTTCAGCTAACATGCACTCTGCACCTCACCTGGAACTGTCAAATGGAAGCATTTAAAGCTAGGAACTAAACAAAACTGCAAGTCAGCTTTTAAGGTATTAGGAGATGTTCTTAAAAACATCTGGCAGGTGGTCACAAGCTGTTTTCCCCAGGGCTCAGTTTTGGGTCCGGTCTTGTTTAACATCTTTATCAATGATCTGGATGAGAGGATCAAGTGCTCCTTCAGTAAGTTTGCAGAAGACACCAAATTGGGTGAGAGTGTCAACCTGCTTGAGGGTAGGAAGGCTCTGCAGAGGGATCTGGACAGGCTGGATGGGCCAAGGTCAACTGCATGAAGTTCAACAAGGACAAATGCCGGGTCCTGTACTTGGGTCACAATAAGCCCATGCAACACTACAGGTTTGGGGAAGAGTGGCTGGAAAGATGCCCACTGGAAAAGGACCAGGGGGTGTTGCTCGACAGCCAGCTGAACGTGAACCAGCAGTGTGCCCAGGTGAGCAAGAAGGTTAACAGCATCCTGACTTGTATCAGGAATAGTGTGGCCAGCAGGACTGGGGAAGTGATCATGCCCCTGTACTCGGCACTGGTGAGGCTGCACCTCAAGTACTGTGTTCGGATTGAGCCCTTCACTACAAGAAGGACATTGAGTTGCTGGAGCGTGTCCAGAGAAGAGCAACAAAGCTGGTGAAGGATCTGGAGAACAAGTCTTAGGAGGAGCAGTTGAGGGAACTGGGTTGGTTTAGTCTGGAGAAGAGAAGGCTGAGGGGAGAGCTTCTTGCTCCCTACAGCTACCTGAAAGGTGGTTGTTATGAGGCAGCTGTTGGTCTCTTCTCCCAGGTAACTAGCGATAGGATGAGAGGAAATGGTCTCAAGTTGCATCAGGGGAGGTTTAGATTGGATATTAGGAAAAATTTCTTTACTGAAAGAGTGGTCAGGCATTGGAACAGGCTGCCCAGGGGAGTGGTGGAGTCACCATCCCTGGAGGTGTTCAAAAAACGTGTAGATGTGGCAGTTCAGGACATGGTTTAGCAGGCATGGTGGTGATGGGTTGACAGTTGGACTTGCTGATTTTAGAGGTCCTTTCCAACCTTGATGATTCTATGATTCTGTGATCAACAATTAAAATCCCTACTGGGGGATCTTGCCATCCATCCTTCAGGATTCTCAATTTCAAGCTCTTTCCTTAGTCAGAAGGAATAAAAACATTGTCATGCTGAAAATGAAATCCGAGACTGGCATGTTATCGCTTGGGTCCAGAAGCTTTTAGAAGAGCACTGAATACGAGAAAACTCTTGATAAAATCACAAGAGTTTGCAATATCAACAGTGAACCTGCAGACCCTTGAATGTGAGTCTGTTCTTTGATAACAGGTTAAGTGAGATGTGTCAAACCTCTCTCTGCAGGAAAGAAATTATCAGCTTTGGCCCTTGCAGAGTAGACATGCATTAGCTTCTGAGGAGACTTGCAGTGACTGCACTATGTTTTGATTCGAACAGGACTACAGTAAAAAATTTCATAACTCCCTTGTGAGGTTGCCTGTCCTGTCTTCCTACATCACCTTGCTTGCTGTCGTCGTACTCCTACTTCAGAGGGACAACACAGAGAATTTCTTCCTGTTTCCGGGTTCAGATATTTGGTCATCTTATAACCGTTTGTCTCTAGGCAAACTATCTATGTTGAGAATATGAAATGAGTGTGAAGAACAGAAAATGGTTTGAAGGGTATTCTCTCTGTTTTTAAGTTGTGTCTTCTCCAGGCTTTGGACACAAGGCAAGATTTGGAGATGTGAGGCACATGCTGTTCTAGTGCTTCAGAATTAACTCCTTTGGTCTGTTTACACCCTCTGCATGCGCAGCTGCTCCGCAGTGCAGAATTCACCTACAGTCTGGCTAGTTTATAGCTAGAGAGTGAAGAAGCTCAGATTTCTTTATTCAGATAGCAAAAAGGTGTCAAGCAATTCTGATAGTTGGTGTAGAGTTTTGCTGTCATGCCAGAGAAATGCAGCTATTTTGTTAGTGAACTCAGGACCTTGGCTTTTCTAGCTGGCAAGAACAGAACAAATTGGTAGGTGATACACTTTCTATCCAGACAGGGACGATTATGGTCATCAATAATTGCTCTGCCAGATCAGCTCCTATAGAAACTTCTGCTGTGCCAGCCACACAGAAAAAAATTAGCTGACTGCTTTGTTGCAAGCGATGGATACTGTAGAAGAAAGATGCCAGGTAGTAAAGTGGTTTAATGTGCAATGGCTATCAATGGAGTTGAGCTGACATGATGGCATTAGTAAAAGGAGTGGCATCATGTGAATTCAGCAAAAGTGAAAGCACAAAACACGCTCCCCACTGACACTGCAACACGAGGAAGCTTTTAAAAATAAAAAAAATCTCTCAGACCTCAAAGAACTGAGAGAAAAAAATCTCATTTGCCTTTCCTTCCAAAATAAATCTGCTTTTTTATTAATAAAAGACCTGTATTCTTTTTCTAGTTAGAGGTATCTTTCTATCTTCTGTTCAATTTAAAGCAGTAGAATGTTTCCCCAATCTTCAATAGGAAATTTTATACCAAAAGCCTCTCATCCTTATTGCAACAAGAATCCTCAAGCATCAGGCACAGCAGTTATCCTCAGTTTGGAAAAGAGGGCTATTTTCTGCTACACCTGCCAATTACACATCCTCCACACTACCCCAAACACCAGCAATTAAATAGAAATAACACCACCTTAGTCTATAGGTGTATGTACCTCCACTCATCTAGTTATTTCTTGAATCGCAAATAAAATTCTTCTGCTCTTGGCCTCTTGAACCAGTGAGACTTGAGCTGAAAGACTGTTGAGCTGACTAAGAAGTTTTGTTTCTAAAACACAGCCTGCCAAAGCATATATACTTCTGCAGAGGTAGGCCAGAGCAGGTAGTACTCATTGCACTGCTTGTTTGAGTCAGTTGTTTTGAGATTCTGCTCATCCACACTTACCCACCTGAGGTTAGAGTTCTAGTTTAAGTGTCATTGTAGCTGATATATTGGGCCAGGATTGCAACAAAGCAAGGCTTGTAAACATTTTATTTAATTAGACCCACATTTTCCCTGCTACTTTACTTAGTTTTTATTTACCCTAAAATCCAAACCTTGCCTAGTCCAAGTTGATCACCTTGATTTTTTTCATGACTGGAGATAGACTCACCTTAGCCCATTGTACTGGTCATAGACACCTGAGGGAGGGTGGGATAAACTGTCCTCCTAAACCATCTTCCTCTTGACCTAAACTCTTCTGCTGTTGACCAGAGAAAAAGCATAGAGCTAGCTTAGATTGTGATCCAAATTTTAATTTGTTAAAGGAGGCACGATACACCCTACCCGCTGTTTGCAATCTTCTTCAATCTGTTTTGAGTAGAGACTTTAAAACTGAGAGGTATGTTGAGGGAGGAGGTAGGAACAGGGCTAGAAAGGAAGCAAAAAGTGTCACTGGTGAAGACTGGCTCTTGAGTCTGCTGAGAGGCTGGCTTGAAGAAAAACAAAAAAACCCCCTCTCTGATTCCATCTTCCCCCTCCCCGACCTTAAATTATTCATGAACAAGTTGAGTTATTAAAAACATGTGTATTGAGGAGGGCAGCATATGGTAACATAATTAAATATGCCTAGAGTTCACCAGAGGTGGTACATGCAGGAAGAAGAATGACTTAGCACAGGAGAGCCTCTGTTATATTATTTTTCATCTCAGAATTACTCTGAACTGGCAAAATATTTATAGTTACAGCCTCCTTTCTGTTTCAGTGAATCTGCACCACTCTGTCAGCTGAGCATCTGACCCATGCTGAGTTATTTTTCTTAGGCAGTCAGGCAGACAAACTTACCATAATCATTTAATGTGCAGTGATTTTTATTTTGCATCAGACCCGTTTAGCCTGCTCTTTGTCTTGTATTTCATCTCAACAACCACACAAAGTAAAGGAGTGTGTTCGATGTTCTATGGTGTACATTCTTGTACAACCAGAAACTTTGAGGAAACAAAAAAATCAAATCACAAACAGTTACTTTACTTCCAAAAAACATGCATCCTCCTGTGTAGGTATGCCATTTCTTCTGTATTGCTAAACATGTCCTGGCTACAGTATCAGTCAGCATTAGAAAAACATAGATATAATTGCTGTCGACTGCCAATAATAATTTCCAGCTCCAGTCCAACACTCATTTGCCAGCACAGCCATAGATACACTCACATAGGTTACCTGAAGTCAGCAGTGTCAAGCAGTTAATCTAAGTCTAGACTCACTTGACAGCAAAGGGTGACTGACTGCACCAGTACTCTCTAAAATGGGTGGAAATGTAGTCACACACCTGCCTGTGCATCTGCCTTTTGAGTGCAGAGGGAACACATTAGCAGACAGTAGTCTTTAAGGCAGCTAATGGTAGGGTGATGGACTCCACATGTGGACACTTATTAACAGACAGGTATTTGTCAGGAATATGGCATATGCGGATTGGTAATTTAGTTCCGACATCTCTCTTTCTGCTGCTACATGTAAATCCCATAGCTTTTCCTTGCAGTCCCCTGCTGCGTTGCCAGCTGATAAGATGGAACATCCACTTGGACTGCTGCCTGTGCAGTAAAAAATGTCTTTGAAACTCATCTTCATTTATCCAGTATTTGAGTAAGTTAGCTATCATTTTATAACCATTTCTCTTACCCTGATGCAAAATATGCTATCTTTTTTCAGCTTTCCTCCCACATTTCTTTCTTGTTTTCCTTGTGATCTTTTTGTGATGTTCTTACAGAACTGTAACTGTATGTCATATAAATGCAATTTAGCAGACTGAATATTCTGCATAAAACACAACTGGTAAGTCTGCCTAAGTAATAAAAATAACTGATTTATTGAAGATATAATTGTAGGTTATTTATTAATAAAGAATAGCACTGTAATGTGTAAAATCAGTGTATAACTGTCATTTACAGAAGTATTTCATATACAAGTCAAAGTATTGAAATAAAACTGTCTCAGACACTGCCCTTTTATAGAAAGTGAGAGAAGTCCTTTATTCCAAGCAGCCACTATTTCAGTAGAAAGCAAATAATGCTTTTAAAGAACGAATGTAAGGAACAACCTTATTTCTGCTGCTTATGTACCTAAAATCTAGATGGCAGCAAGAGACAGAAAGAGATTTTTGAAAAATTAGCTTGGTCATTTTGGCACCATCCTTCAAATTGCTGTTCTCACCACAAAGACTTAAACCATAGTTTGGGGCTGTTACAGTGGAATGAGGAAGAAGTATTGCCCACTCAATAAAGCAGAGACAAGTCTCTTGAGTTCTCTACCGGCTCTGCTAAAGCATTAATTTTAGTCATCTATGATTCTGTGTTTAAAAGCTCCCTCTTAGAGAGGCTGGTGCATCTTCAGAGGTTTTGATGAGAATATGAATTAGGCTGGTAGAATAATTGGTAATGTTATCTCAGGCTTCTCTAGGGCATGTGGTTTGGTATGGTGCAAATGCTTTGATAAAGAAATTAGAGGAACAAAAAATCAAAAGGTTAACCACAAAAACTGATGAATTGGTCTCAAAGTATAGTTGTGAATTATTATCAAGTGTGAAGAATGTACGAGATAACCTTGGTAATTTTTTCTTTTCTTATATTTACTAGGAAGAAAATCATAACACTGTAGGATCATGAAGGTTGGAAAGGACCACGGTAGGTCATCTACTCCAATCTTCTTCTCAGAGCACTGTCAGCTATGAAGTCAGAAATACTGCTACTGATGAAGATTGGACAATTAAACAGAAATTGAAGTCATGTAAAGAATGAGGGGAACGACTTACTTAGATCTATTTAAATATGTCTGTCTAGATGGAAGAAAAATCATGTGCAGTTTTATATCATTACATACGAAGTGAGACCAGAGGAACAGACATCAGATGGGAGATCTTGTGCTCATAAATACAATTGTGTGCTGGTATATAATAAAACATTTTACTATATATAGATTCAGCAGAGAATTGTAGCCTATTCTTTCATGTTTATAATATCTTACTCTGGTGTTTAACAAAAAAAGCTCTCATTATTTTTTAAACAAGCTAGCTAAGCAGGTATTGAAAACTATTTTTTTTCAAATGATATGGAGTCAGTTCCTTTGCTCCACAATGAATTCTGATATTTCATATTGCACAGAAAAAAATTGAAAGCCAATAAACGTCTGAGAAGAATTTGATTAATTCACAAAAGACAGGAATCTAGACAGGATCTGAAGCTGATGTGGAGGCAACAGTCAAACCTGAGCTGTAAGTACTCTCAATGAAACATTAGCCAGGCAGGTTGATCTTCACCTCACAAGTGTAGACAAAAGAATATTGATTGTTACAAAGTCCCCATTTGCTACAAAGATAACAAGTGCTCTGCTGAGTTCTGGAGTCTGTAATTCAGACAAGGTTCGATAAAATAGAAAGAATTTCAAGGACAGCTTTTAGGAGAAGGCTGAAATTATTGATAACAAAAGAGCCAAGGATCTCAGTCTATTTAGTTTAACAAAGGGAAAGTTAAATAATGGCATAATACCAGTCCATAACACTGAAGTGAAGAACAGAATTTTTTCAATCTAACAGACAAAACCAGAACAAAAGACAATGACTGCAGACTGAGGGAAACTTGATTTGATTGGCAACAAGGAACAAATTTTCAACGTCTAAAATAATTAACCTTTGGGGCAATAGAGCGTAGTTTATAGTGGGTTTGCCATATTAAATCACATTCTAAGCACTAGGCTTTTGCTAGAACAGTAATTGCTTGAGTGACTTTTTATTATATAAATACTCAGCTGGAGGATTGTAACACGCTCTTTCTGATTTATTACTCCAGTGTTTAAGAAACTGAGGTCTTATTAATTTCTAAATCAACTAGCTAAGCAGGTATTAAAAGTTATTTCTGTACATGATTTGGAATCAGTTCTTTCATTCCACAAGGAATTCTGAAATTTCATATTGTTCAGTAAAAAAATGAAGACAAATAAACATTTCAGAAGATTTCAATTAATTAAGAGAACATTTCATTTCAATATTATCAGACTTCTGCTTTCTGGTTCATCTTGCTTAAGTTCTTGTATTAGATAGTTAAAGAGAATATATTATCTTTTCTACGTAATTCAAATCAAATTGACATAAATGTTTCAATGCTGCCAGAAGTGAAACATTAGACATTCCCATTCTCCTGTCACAGCAGTCCCATGAAATATTAGATTTCAGCAGAACTGTATTGCTCTGAAGAAAGCTGTTCTTCTTCAGTCCTGTCTGATTCAGTTAGTTAGCATCTTTTTCTCTTGCCTGGATATAACTTTCCAAACCTAATAGTTGTTACTGCAGTAGGAGACACTAAGTCCAAGAACAAACTACAACATCAACAGGACAACAAGAAAAACAATACACTGAACCAAGAATAAAGTGAACTGAATAATACTAGTCTCACTTTGTCATTTTTCCTAGTTCCCCATTTTGTCTTCTTCCATTTTCTAATATTTTTCTTTAATCTGTAACTTTTCCTGTTTGCCATTTCTCTGTTCTTTAATTATACACTCAGTCCTAATATATCCTGTATTTTTCTCCTGCCTTCCTCTCTTCTCCAAACACCTTCCCCATTCTACCTTTTTCCAACTCTTGGTAGTCTCCTGCCTTACCCCAACCTTCCCCACTGTCATTCCAGCATTTTACTTAGTTCCCTTCTTCTCCTACTGTCATCCCACAGGCTAACATGACATTTGATGTCTTTCCATGCCAGCTGGCTTCTCTTTTGCTTGCCAGCTTCTAGAAGAACAAGCTTGACTCTCATGCTGGGCAGCAGCATATTAGCTAAAGAAGATGCATATAACACAGCTGGTCAGTGACTAGGATGAATAAAGTGCTCCTGCAGCACAACTGCCTGCGCTGATCTGGTACGCATTTACGAGCTGCCGACCAGCACAGAGCAAAGAGACAAATGGCCTGTCTTCAGTAGCATTAGACAACACTTTTTTTTTTTTTTTTTAATGCACGGTTCAATGCGAGCGCTGTCTTTGCTGTGTAACCATCACTTGCATCTCCATCCACAAGAACCTGCAAAACAGCGTGGGAAGGGCAGCATCAACTGAGCACATACCAAAGGGCTGGGAGGAGGACAGTGAGGGAGACTGGGAGTCAGAGGCTGAAATTACTATGGAAGACACACCATATAGGTACCAGGAAGAAGCAAGCCTCTGTCATTGTCTCAGTGGTACCTAAGGAATGAGAGGCTGTGACACAGAGTTACTTTCTATAGATGGTGGATTACTTCAGCACGGCTTGAGACTGGAAGGTGCAGAGAGCTCTTGGAGGGTGCAGAAAAGACTTGGCACTCTTCTTTTTGAGGAGGGTGCTAAAAACCCAGTCAAAATGCCTCTGCAGTGTTTTGATGGAGCCTGACCTGAGGCATAGGAGACAAGAACAGATAAAGTGAGCTGGAGCACAAGTCGTGGTATCAGGTGAGAGGAATACTAGGACTGTGTGATCCGTGTGTTTCTGGGTTTGTCTATAGCTACTGAGTGACCACTGGCAAGTCCTCAATATTTGGTGTTATCTTGCCCTAGACAGCAGGTTTGAAAGAGACTGATACAAAGAACTTCATTCCCTTTTTGTGCCAACCTTTGAAAGAGCAGAATCGGAGTCTGAATAGTGGTTTAGTGCAGGTCTGATACTTAAGTAGTAGACATTCATAAGCAGGTGCTAGGTACCATGAAAAACAACGAGAAACAGTAGGAACTGAACCATGTCCTGCTGTTCCTCCCTCAAAGGCAGGGGGAGCAGGGCCAGTGCAGGAGCAATTGCAATTGCATCAGTGCTATGGCAAGCCGAAGGTCAGGCAGCAGGTCAAATCAAAGAACACTGTTTCAGTGCCTTACACTGCTCTTTGGCAAAAAAAGCTGTAACAACATTTATTTATGTCTAGGGAGTATAGGTTTTAATCCAAAGCCTTGGATAAAGTTTCTTATCAATAAAGCAGAGGAATAAGGTGAGGCTAATGATAAATAACTCCTGGTGCTTTCCTCTCCTCTAATCCATTCCCTAAACTTGCTCCTGGGAATTGGCAGTCACAGGAGCTTTTGCCATAGGGCTAGCCCGAAGACATTATTAGAAAAAAAGAGAATAGACGAATGTTAAAAGCAGAAGACAAGATGATGGTTTTGAGATATGACCTCAGACTGTTAAATCCAGACCTCAAATTCATTCATAGGTGTTCATGCCCTACCTTTGCAGCTAGCAAATAGAAGTTGTCTTAGGAAATTTCTTCATTAATGAGTTTCAATAGTCATGTAAAGTTGCTGAGTAGTTTCATTTCTTCAAGCAAGACTCAAAGCACAATATGTTTTGTAATGGAAGGTTTTCTTCTACCTCCCATTCATCCCACTAATATTATTTACAAAACCTTTCACTACAAATAATTAAAAAAATAAAGAGGGTCACAGAGGATTGCATTGAATTCCAAATGTCAAGCCAGCATACCATTAATCATAAAATATTGGCTCTTTTAAGCTTTTGCAGTTTGTTTCTTTTCCACGTAATATCATATCCAATGCAGTGTACTCATATTTCAGGCAGAAGTAAACACTGAAGAAAGCTGATAAATGATGTTCTGCAAAAACATATTAATTTATAGGGTCCTAGACATACTTTATTAGTGAAGGCAATAGATGCAAATGTGATACCATTATCTGTAGTTCCTAGCTGATATTTATTGCTTTCCCACAGTTTGGGTAGCATCTTCTATTCAATTTAGTTTCTTTTCTGTAAATAGTTAGATTATTTCTCATAGACTAGACACAAAACATCTGTATTAATCTTACTCTTTGCTATTAGGTTGCTCTATTGCACTAATGTTTCAAAAGGTCAATTAAAAAAAAATGGGAGCTGAACTGGCCTGTTGGAAAGAAATCTCAATACAGATACTCACAGCTTAAGGCATCTTTAGCAGACAAGGTCAAGCAAATTGCAGGTTATTCACCTGCTTCCCTTTTTGCAGTCTTGATCCAGATGGCCTCTGTTAATCATGAAATTTAATTTAGCAATAAAGAAGCTATTATTCATATTTCTGGAACAAACCACATACTGATGGATCTCAATAATCCAGAGTAGTGCTGCAGGCTGTGTTCCTGGGCCCAATTCAGGCCAAAGGAAAGAATTATGTTCTGTTTGTACAGGTTGTAGAATTTTTTTCAAGAATCTGGATTAAAACATAAACTTCAGAAAGCAGTGGAAGAAAACAAAGCCAAACCAACAAAGTAAAAAAACTCTACCCTGCTTTTAATGTTTAAACTCATCAACTGTTTTGACTAAAATACTCCAATATGTAATTTTTAATGACCAATCACATCAGATTTCATAATGTGATTAAAAAATTTAAAATTGCAGCCACTGAAATCAGTCATAATGTGTAGTACTGGCAAATCTATTTTTCACTTCACTTTTAATTTCTTTGTGCAGCAACTATACGTAACTACCAGTCATACATAGTCAGCTTGCAGTATCTTTTCGGTAAACTGAATAGGCCAAACTCCATAAACTTCACAAGCCATCACAAGGCTTGTTTTCCTGGTCCTAGATCCTTTCTTTACCTGACTATTTACTGAGTGTTCCCTAGTACTTCTGTATCTTTGTAAAGTGCTGGCGAAACTTGGTCTTATTAGTGTTGGGTATGAGAGGGATGAATCAGCTCAGAATTAAATACCATGCTGCATCATGAGAGTTTACAGGGCTGATACTGCAAACCAGTCTTACTGGTTGGATACTGTGTTTAATTATGCCACTCTTTTCCTCTCCTTTGATCCAAGAGAGTGACACGGTCCAGTATTCACATTATTGTTGACCTACATTACTTGATTAGAGAAAGAAAAAGAATTCAGAAGCCCAGCTTCAAATCTCAGGAGACCATATTCAGGCATGGTGGTGTTCAAGTTTGATGTTCAACTGGCTGATAACTAGGCTGTTTGATGACCTTCAGTCAAGCACAAAATTTCTGTTCTTGAATTTTTGAATTTTTAAATGCTGAGTTTTAATGGCAACGTTGTAACCATAATGTACCATCAAAAACTTTCCTATTTTTTTGACTCAGTTCTAAAAGTTTTATATTTTTTTTAGATTTTTCTTCTCTCAACAAAACAAGACAAATACCAGACATTTCCTTCTGAATCAAGGTGCTGATTTCTGTTTATGGCTGGTTCCTCCCAAATACAGTTTAAAGTGACAGCCACAGTAAATGGCATGCCCTGCCCTTTACACAGAATATTCATTGCATCTGAATGATGAAGGGATGAAGCAGCACTCCTTCGGACCGCTGGTGCAGGAAAGCCACAGTAGCAATGGATACAGAGACTGAATTACCATTCTGTCTCCAGAAAGCCCACAAAAAGTCAAGCCTGAAGCATATAGTAGATTATGTGCATAGAAATTCGTGTTCTTTTCTTGCTCTGTACCTTTCCAGTGGAAAAACAGAAGACCTCAGCTATCAGAACTCTTGATGTATTTCATGGCTATTAACTTCACTCTTAAAAAGTGAATAAAGAGTGTAAAAATGATCCAGCCTCTGTGACAACAATGTCACACTAATGTCATGCACTTCTTTACACACGATCGCACCTGTTAAGATTTACAAAGAGGGTGTTTGAAAAGCAGAGTAGAAAAGGACCCAAGAGAGCATCTGAAGCGGTACTGAAGAACAGCTAATGTTGATTGCCTGGGGATTTTGTAACAACACAAGTAACGAAAGCTGTATCAGTATGTGTCAATAATACAGTAGTGGGTGTACAAGAAAACTTGCAATATCACTAGCCCACAAAAATAAAAAATCGTACCTTTAACTAGGCAATCATTTGTTCAATTGCAGAGTTAGACCAACAACCAGTCACAATACAAAGTTATCCAAGTATTTGTCATCTGATGCGGTTCCAGAAGAACAGATGAAAGCGGTGAAAAGAGCCAAAAGAATGAGTACACGTAATCATTGCTTTGGTTTTTTTCTCAGTATGCTCTACTCCCACTCCCCAAAAGGATTACTCAGAAGAGGAAGCAAGTCCTCCAAGGTGTCCAGACTCACTGGAAGGAAATGTTGTAGCTGTTCATGAAGGTAAAGTTCAGCCAAGTGGTGTTATTGATCGAAAACTTGAACTAAAGCACTGTCAACTGCATAACCTTTCTACTACTGCATAGATGTAACAGTAGCTTATGTCTAAAAGACAAGCTCAGTGGTGCCTAGATTTCTCTCTTTTTTCATTCCTTCTTTTAATGGACTCCATCTATTTGTGCATTCCCAAGAAAAGGAATACCCCACACATGATTCTCTGACACAAGATGACATACAGCAACCACAAGCCTACTGCTGGGTGAAAACACACGGGCAACACTTCTGAAAGCACCCAAGCTGTAATATAACATTTACTTATACAGCTCTATATAGCACATATTGCCAGTGTGCAAGCAGAATCCACCGTATAGAACAGTAAATATACATCTGATAAAAAGCATGAAGCTCTTATTTGCATGTACACAATATTCCAATTCTCCTTATGCCATCACAGGGCATCCTGAGCACATGGTTGGATGCATCAGGTGAGGATGCCACAGTTAGAACAATTCATGGGATTGTCAGTCTGTTCCCATATAAACTTCAGCTAGAGCAGTCTGATTAAAACTAGAACTCCTTCGCCACCAGACTTAATGGTCTAAATTGATAAGCCCTTTAATGACTTTATTTTTGTTAACATAGCATCATAATTTTCATTTAATAAAACATATTCTATAAGAAACCAAATAATAGTACTGATATAATATCAACAAGACTACAGCCCTCTGGCACTTGTTTGGTTTAAAAAAGAAATACAAATTCTCCTGTGTCCTTCTGGAGAGGTGTAGTGTAATCTCTATTTCATTTTTTTATGATTCTTATCTCAGCAGAATCTATCAAAACTTGAAAGCCATTTTCCATTTTTAAAGTAAGTTTTCACAAGTCCACACACAAGAATTGTTCAGGGCTTTTAAATTCAGAAGGTTTTTCATCCAACAGATAGATTATAGGTCTTCATCAAGCTAAAATCAGAAGCACTGATGTTTACTCGGCACAGATTGCTTCTTTCCAGTAGCTTACTCTACACAGCGCAGAAGTTACTCCACTAACGTCAGGTGGGGCTGCAACTAATATTCTCCCACTCTGTTAACAGCCCATTTCAGGGCAAAAATCAGACCTTCAGCTTTTTTCCAATTCAAAAGCAACATTAATATAACACGAAGTGAAGCTGCTTCTCCTATTTCAGTTTAGGCAGTAGTATTCATTCACTATTTGCTAAAAATTTTTGTTAGCTTTTATTTAAACTTTCAATGTTTACATGGTTTTCATGGGATTTGTCATTTTCTCACACCTTCTTATTCTCCAATTGCAAGCTTTGCTCATTCGTGTTTTGCTTGGCCTATGTTCTATCACATCCCCCATCCTGGATCCCAAATATCCAGGATAAAATCCTTGAGGTGGTAGGGGGAGAGAGAGAAATCTGACTGGGGAAAAGGACTTCCACAGGCTTCTGAGTACCAGCATTTCCAGATCCTTTCCACACTATCAATGGAAAGCATCACATTCCTTTGTTATAAAAATCATGGGAAAGGGAAAAAAAACAATACCAGTCACCAAAGAGCATACTGGCATTTCTGTGATCCCTGGCTCTGTCTCTGGAATTGCACTCTGTGTTGTGTCAACCTACCCAGCTATGCTAATTTTATATCTGGTAGATGTGGCCAATGTTGGATGTCTTCAGGCGAGACGTTGTTTCCACGGAAAATACCTGGTCCTACCTCTCTTGCTCTTGTCTTACCTCCAGCCTAGAGGAAAAGCTCCCCCAGAAAATCCATCCCCACATCCCACTGGTTGTCTCAGTTTAAAGCAATCTTCAGGTACTTGCCCTGCACAGGGAAGCGACGAGCCCAGAGGACTGAAGTCACACAATAACTGTCTTCATAACTCTGCTCTCCACTGTGATGAGCTTTGGCAAGTTCTCTGCTAAGCCCATTCCTCCTAGCTGAATGACTGGAAGCATGACGTCCATAAGTTTGCAGAGATCAGATCACAATCACAGATCTGGAATCGAGTGAGAGAATTTAGCCATACAGTCATGCAAATCATTTGCCGATTGCAATCTGGACAGCATCCTTACAGTTTAGAGGAAAAATGTATTCTGGATTAGATAGCTCTCTGACTCTTCTTTGAAGTTAAAGAAGGTTTTCAAAAGGCTGTTACATGCAAGTTAACTTCAAATGCTGTGTTCTGTGAAAAGAAATTTTATTCACACAGGGTATTTCATTTCATTTGTCCAACTAAATTTCTATTCACATATTAGAAATAGTTTTATCAATATTTACCAACCAGCAGCATTTTTATAGCAGTGTGGTTTCAGTGATTTAAAAAGAGGGAATTCATACAAGAATTCATGCATATATCGTATTATTTAATTCTACAACATTCATACCCTGACAAGCTTTTCCCAGCATTAACAGAAAAGAGATGGGGAAAGGAAGATAAAATAGGTAAAATGAGTTTTAAAAAGACTATTAACCAGCCAGTTTACACTCCAGAGTTCAAATGCTCACGCAGCTATGCCATGTTTCTCCCTGAGGAGAGAGGGAGAGAGAAGAGCTGAAATGATTTTGCTGCTGTCCTGTCCAGGTGTGGGGTAGGAGATCAGGACACATTCCAGGGATCAGGTCTCCAGTCCATGGTAGGCTGACCCAACACTGGAAATAGTGTTCAAAGCAGGCTGCACTGTGGGTCTCAAAGAAACAGAAAAACCCAAATATCAACCTCTGGTGCATCACTTCACACAGCTCTGAAACAGACACCAATTCATCTGGTCCTTGCCAGACCCAAGCCTGCCTTACGTGAACAAACTTGTGGGGTGGACTGTTGGGCTTGGGGCTTCACAGTGGGTTCTCACTGCTGGGGCTAACCTGCACACAATTATTGCATATTTATCCGACGAGGTGAATAAAATACGGAGAACTGTCCACAGCGCATTTTGAAAAATAACAAGTAAAGGCAGCACTTCTATTTAGGATAGTATATATCCAGCTTTTTAATAATCTGCTTTTCAGCCCACTGAGACACATAGAAACTTTTGCTTTGTAAATAAACAGCATAAAAAAAGGAGAGATTAACTCAAACTCCCATTTCAAAATGAACGAAAATCTTTGTCTCAAATGCAGACACTATATGTAAAGGAAGGTCTCATCTATTTACGGTTCTTGACCTTCAGGTTTAGCTATTATTTTGTTTTAAAAATCTTATAATAATGATGATAAAATAGCTAGCAATTTCAAATAAATTATTCAGACATTTGCAACACAAAACTCTTCTTTCATACAGGATTTTCAGAACACCAGTTTTTCTCAGTAAACTTTATCTTATATGTTATTGTGTCATCCATCAAGTTTGTTTTTCATTAGTTACTGTAGCCATTTATACTTAAGAACTAGCCTTGAATTGCTTGCAGTTTTATCTCTGGCACTTTTACCGAGAGAGAAAATCAAAGTTACTCTGATTACTTATACACATGTAAGCAGACTCATAGAATCATAGGATAATGTATTGATAATTATAAACACTTTAATGGCTGCTAAGATGAGTTTTTCATGTACTAATTGATGAAAAATTCATAGTGATTGATAGTGAACAGTGACTTTTTTATAAACAAAGGAAGCTAACATCTCCAGAAATCCACAGCTGTTTCCCTACATTGCATTGGTGTTGTACATAAACACTACAGTGTCCTTCCTCTTTGCAAAGAATGATGAAAAATAAAATCTTGGTACACTTGCTCTCGTTATTCCACCAAGCACTCAGTTGCAAAACAAATGCCTCTCTGGTTTACTGCAAGATTAAGGGCCCACTAGGGCAAGTTCTCCATGCTCAGAATACCCATTGATTTCAATGGCAGCTCCACACACAAAGTATTTCCAAGATTAGCCCTTAATTATTTATCAAAACCATGCCCTGGAGCTCTAAGCCCATTGCAAATACAAATGGAAGGATTCAAGCACTGGATAATGGCGTGTGTTTTTCTGCCTTCTCAAAGTATGTGGATGCTTTTGTACGAGAAACTCACTGAAAGCGTGGTGAATAAGAAGTTTATTGCTGAATGATTGACCTGGACTGGGTAGAAGAGTGGGCTAGCAAGAACAGTATGAACTTTAACAAAGATACATGCAAAGTCCTGTGCCTGAGACGAAACCACCAAAGAGGCCAGTACAGTCTAGGGTCTGTGTAGCTGGGGAGCAGCTGTGCTGAAAGGGACCTGGGGGTCCTGGTGGACAACAAGCTGGACATGAGTCAGCAGCGCACAGCTCCAGCAACAAGGGTGAGTTTGATCCTGGGCTGTATTCACAGGGACATTATTAGCAGGGATAGAGACGTGATCAACCTACTCTACCCAGCACTAGTCAGGCTACACCTGGAGTACTGTGTCCAGTTCTGGTCCCCACAATTCGGTAAAGATGCAGACAGACTGGAGAGGGTCCAAAGGAGGGCCACAAAGATGACCAAAGGGATGGAGAACCTGCCCTGTGAGGAAACACTGAAAACAAGAGGTCTTTTCTGCCTGCAGAAGAAAAGGCTCAGAAGGGAACTTCTCACAGTATTCCAGTACTTAAAGGGCAACTACAAAGAGGATGGAGGCTCTCTTTTCACAAGGAGCCACATGGAGAAGACAAGGGTTCAAGTTGCACCAGGAGACATTTCATCTCAACATAAGAAAAAAATTTTTTACAGTAAGAACAATCATTCACTGGAACAACGAGGATGTGGTAGAGTCCACATCACTGGAGGTTTTCAGGATGCAATTGGACAGGGTGCTAGATAATCTTATCTAGGCTCCTTTCGCACAAAATGTTGTGCAAGATGATTTTTCAAGGTCATTTCTACCCTGGGCTGTTCTATGATTCTGTGAAGTTTACTGCTGAATACGCAAAACACAGTAATACGCCAGACACCTGAAGATACCAGTCAAAGTTCATACCTCCCTCCAAAGTGTTTGCAGTGATAAAGCAAGTGTTATTAATATTTTTAAATTCCACAACTGTTTTTTTACTCCCCATTAAATACTCTGCTGGAACATCATTTGAAGTAACAGGACAGGCAGGAATATTTCAAGCAGGGTTTGAATGCTATCCTGCTAGAAAAAAAATCTTATCTATTCTTTGGCTATTTGGTGGTGTAGGGTAAAAGACACCTAAACCTCTCAAAGCTTTCCAACAGGATCTAACTGAATCCTAGGCTAGGATGCATTTGCAAAATATCTACTCTCATTTTTTGACACTTGCCTCCAACTGCTGCACCAGAAAACAGAAGGTTTCTTGCAGACCCTGTGTTGTACCTGTCAGCTCCACACAGGCATCTGGGATACTGTAGTGCATCTCAGTCTGAATCACATGCCCATAGCCCATGTTCTACTTGCTCTGCTTCAGGTTTTCTGTATCATCTTCAGCAAGTCACTTAAGCTACATGTAAACTGGTAGACATGGGATCGCTGCAGAGCTCCCAGGCTTAGGCATTCATGCTGGCAACATCCCAGGCCTATACCAAGGTAAGAAGTAAAGCACGTCAGTTCCCTCCATTTTGAGGGAAGAAAGCCCCATTGCACTGGCTGGATGGAAGGCATACTGCCCTCCAGCTAGGCTGCCAGGGATGCAGGGGCCATGCTGCGGAGCAATGTCCCCCCTCAGCAGAGAAGCAGCATGCCATTTCCTCAGCCCCCCACCTCACAAATGGCATTACAATACTTCTCTCTCTCACAGGGGAGGTGTAAAGATAAACACTTCGAAGCCTGTAAAGTGCTCAGATGCTCAGGTGATAAGGCAACCAGATAGTTACCCAAGACAGACATTTCTCTGGGCAATTTTCCACACCTTTTAGTAACAGCTGGTGAGAAAGTCCCAACGCTAAGCAGCAGAAAGACTGCTATAGAACGAGCTTCAAACCTGACCACCTAAGGAAACTGTGAACATATATATAAAGTTTGCATGTAAAACATGTGTGGTTTGCCATGTAACCGCGTATAAAGCTATATGCAGCTGCAAGCTGAAAAAAGGTGTTTTCCCCAAAGATTTTTATGTGGCTATAAAGCCACAAAGTATAAGTGGTTAGACAAAAATTTTAAAATCACTTGTAAGAGGGAAAAAAAGGGTTATTTTCTGGCAACAGCAAAGCATATATACTATGGACATGTTTATCTTCTGTGTAGGCAAGCTAGAGCTAAGGAACAACATTAAATTTTACAGATTCCTGTGACCACAACAAGGCCAGGAATTTCAGACATTGAAAGGAAATCTGAAAGGGAGAATTCTTCATCCTTTCTTTCCTCTGAATTTTTACAGCAGGTATTGGTAATATTTTAGGCTTTGCTAAAATGAATTAAACTAACTCTCTAGCTAGTAACTCACAAAATTATGCTAACTGTACTATATAAGGGAGGAACGGTAATCCTGGGTCAACTATCAAAGTCTTCTTTCTCTATTCAGGGGCAGAAAATATATCTCTGGTAATAATTGACAGCTGCAGCCACGGTACAGTGGACAATGCTTCATTTTTATTAGCCAGGGTGTCAGTATAAGGCCAGGTTTCGGTGGGCAAGAAGGGACATTCCCTCCCACCCCTGGGGCTGACTCCTCTTCCACAGAGTGATTTCTTAGGAGAGCAAGAAGCTGGCACCTCTGATTCATGGATCCTGTATTTCTTTCAGAAATGAACAGGCTTGGGTCCAAGAGCTGTCGATCCATGTCCTTTTGCAAGTGTTAAATTCATTTTTGAGGTAGCAATATATCTAAAGGAACATGCCAATTTATGCTGATTCCTCTAGGGGCACTGCTGAGGGCCATGTTTCCTGAGGACACACATAGTAAACTGCTGACTGCAGAAGATCCAGGTTATACAGGGTAGCACTTGCAGACCTTATTCCTCCCTTCACCTCCCAACTCTTTGTTACTATCCCTATTGTGCCAACACCATTCTCCAAGCCTCAAGACTCCTGGTATAATTTTCCATATGATTACTCTCCACATTTTCTCCAAAATGGTTTGAGGTTGGATTTTTTGAGGCTTTTTTTAGAAAAAAAACAACACTAAGAAAGGCTTGTTGTAAAATGACTCAGACTGTTTTACAGGTGGAGGCTAGAGAGCGGTAATGTGACCAGTTAACCCAGCTGATAAAGGGAAATACTATCTCTGGTGAGAGGCAAGGGCAGTGCTATGTGGACAGAGAAAAATATTCTCTGTTGAGATGAGCTGCAGTTCAAACATTTCATTAGCTATCTCAGAGGTGGGAAAAGCATCTGCAAATGCAACTTAGAGAAACTTTGCCTTTCCAGAGTGTTTAAACACAACATACAATGTTACTATGAGGTTTGCATGCAGGATTTGCATGAGGGTGTACTACTGAAGTCTGTAATACAAGTTAAGAACTCCTAGTACTGAATAAGTGCTTTCAGTTTAGTTTAAAATCATGTCTTTCCTTAATGAATACATGGAAATGTAAATTATATAGGTCTTAATACCTTGATTATCTCTAGTTTCCATGGAAATTGAGAGTATTTAGAAGAGGACAGAAGTCACCAGCACCAGAGAGGACTGGGTCACCAGCACCCAGTGATCAGAGGCATTAGAGTCCCTGGATCTGCTTTGGAGCAATGATAGAAGCGTCTGTATCTTTTGATGGTTAAACATATCAGAGAAAGCGATTTAAAATCTTTTGCACTGCATTACAGGCAGTGCACATTTTCAGACTAATTTGCAGGACTTCTGTGCAGTTAGAGGTGTATATGCCAAAGCACTGGCTTCCTGCATTGTAAGAGACAGCAGAGAATCCCAAGAGGTCCTCTCCACAAAACAGCAAGTAATAGCAGCAGACAGAACTGCACACCCAAGGTCTGGAAAACAAAGCAGCATTTCCAGCTGTCCGTCATGCCAGACACAGGCTCTTTAATTTTTATGAAAAGTACAGTGTTCAGTTCACTCGTCTCATGAGAACAATTATTTGTCAATGCACAGTGGCCAGATCATGTGTCTCAATTTACTGAATTATACATTTTAAACAGAGAAGATGGACTTCTGTTTACACCTTATCCTCACTTTAGCAGACCAATATATAGAGTGGGTAGTACTAACCCTTGGATGCTGACATATGAGGCATCAGCATAGTAATACACCCTTTTTATTTAGTCATTTGAGAAGAAATTAACCCTCACAAGGGAATGATTTATGGGTCCTTATCTTCAGAATTGCAAAGACCTTCCTTTCTAGACAGAAGAAGTTCAATTTCGGTTTGCTAACTCAGGCCAAACTCTTTTCTTGTTTATTTTGTTGAATCTCAGTGCACATCCATAGAGGACATTCTGGTTCCTCCTCTATGTGTGCCTTCTCAAAGACAGTTCCCTCTTTGGCATTAGTTGTGGTAGATTTTTTTTCTAGTTAGATTCTTTTGGAGTCAGGCTAATCTCTCTAGGTTGTCATGCATTTCATAAACTCAGGCCAACATGAAGTCCTGCATTCCCATTTAGGTCTCTAGATGTGGCCCCAGTCAAAATGTACATGAAGTAAAAGAAAAGCTCTAATTTTCCCTCAGTGGATCAGGACCCACCAATAGTAATTCACTTTTCTGGCAAAGGTCACTGAGCTAAAAAAGGCTTCAGGAGCTACAAAATGTCAGGTCAGATTACTTGTGCAGAAATGTTTAGGATCCTGCTGCTGTTACATTTATTTATTTATTTGTTTGTTTATTTATCTATTTACTTATTAAAGTCAGCATCTATAGCTTTCTTAGCCGAAGGAAGTCCATGCACTCCATTCCTCAGAGACATCTTGAAAACTATACACTTTACTCATTAACAGCAGCAAGGGCAGTTAACCTTTACTGCAAGTGGGAAAGCAGTGGCATAAAGAAACTACTCTTTGGATGTTTTACTGTTAGAGTCAGAGAGGAATTTGCGTGCGTGAGCATGCACACATGTATCAGGACTTGCAATATAGTATAACCAATAAATGTGTTTGAAAAGCCTTATATTTCTCACTTATCTCAGCAGATCTGTAGCAAAGTGATCAGCTGTAGGACTAGAAAAGTGCCTTTATGGTCATCAGAGGAGCTAGCAGTGTGTTGGTTCAGCAATTAAAGCAATTAATTCTAATGTAGATCTCATAAGAACTGAAACAAAGCCTTATAAATTACTCCTCCAGCTTCTACGTAACAGACAACCATCCCCAGAGTTTGATTCTGCTTCTCTGTCGATAGCTTCATGCAGAGAAGGACCACAGAAACACAAATATTTAGGCAAGGGTCTGTGGGTATATTTTGCAGCTATCTCCCATGTTATTCTAATGCCAGCGTAAACAAAAGAGCTAATTCAGGGCAATAGCCTATGCCTTTTCTGTGGTTAATCAAATATATTGGCAAGATATTAAATCATGTGGAAACTATTTTCAGGTCCCTCGAGGTTCATTCTGTTTGTTGTCCCACGGCCATATCCTGCAAGATGTTAATCAAGCTACTAGCTCTTTCATATAAATTTTACTCACTGGACAAGGATTTTTGACTCCCAGAAATCAGCTCCTTCTCAGGAAAAATGCCGGGGCTTGTCTTGGAAGGGACATCTCTCTCTGGGAATACCTTCCCTTCATGCACTGAAGAGTTTGGGCCCAAGATCTGCAGCTGAGTGCATCTTTTTTTACACTCCTCCATAAATGGAAGTATGGCCTGAAGATAATTTACTTTGCATCTTATCTCCTCTAGAATTTTTTCCCTGAGAACCACAGAAGAGGATGAAACCTGAGAAAATTCCTGTGTGCAGGGCTCCCCTTAGGTTTCAGTGCAGTAGCAGAGATCCTCAGATACCATCTGCCAGCAGCGAATCCTCAGCCTGTGTAAAAAAAACTATCATTTTGTTGTCTTCTCAGGGGAGGAGGGAAGAAGATTAGATAAGTATAGACAGGCTATGTTTAGTTGCAAAGTACAAGGAGAGGGAAACAGAAAAATGTAAGAGAGTGATGACAGACTAACAAAGCATTATTCTGACACCAAATTGCCAAACCAAAACCACTGCATGCTGAATATTAATTTTTAAATGGAGTGAATATGGACGTCATCTGTTGACTCTGTAATTTATAATAGAAGCCCATATTTTGATACTGAACAGTCTCTATTAGAAGCAAACATCACTGAAGGGACTCTGTTAAGCCCTGTGGAATCATATCACTTAATGCCCCCCAAAAAACCACTGGAGTTTCTGGAGGAAAAATGGAAAGAATAGGAAAAAAAAATTATTTCCAGGTCTCAGAAGAACTTGAATGAATTCCAGGGATAATGAGGCATGTTTTCCGCGTAGCATGTTACCTTGAAAATAATTTTCTTAAATCACTTGTAGGTAAGTCACTACTTAGCCCAAGTAAGAATGATTCTGGTATAAATTAGGTGATTTTAATGACAAATACCTGTTACTACATTTGATATATAGGTAAAACAATGCAAATGAGACTAGGAAAAACCTATATAAGATTAAAAAAAATACTGTGGCCTTCGGGAAGCCAGTGCTGGAGGGATACAGGCTTCCTCTTGCAAAATAAGCTGCTGTGGTTTCAGGTGCTCCTGTTCTTAGACCCTTGCCTCACCTGTCTGTCAGAAGCTGGTTCCTGACCCTAGGGCAGGTGGCAGATGGGATCTACATCTATCTGCATCCATGTATTCACTTACACTTCCTTGATAGGTCTTTTGTGCCAACATGGGGAATGAACTAAAGAGGTTACAAAGGGTGCCAGGCTGGACTAGGGAAGCTGCAAAGACAGAGACACTTGGTTCCTGCTGAGATTCCTGGAGCAGCACTACTTTGGGCAGAGGGAAGGGGTGGGCACCTGCAGGGAATAAAGTGTTAAAAAAACTTCACACACATTCACCAGATTCTCTCTGTCACTGCTCATCCTCCCCTGCATGCTTACCTGCCTGGTGAACAACTGTGCTCCCCATGCGTAACCAGAACTTCTATTACTTTTCATGGCAAAAATTCTATCACCTCCTGATGAAAGTGTACCAGGATTTTCAACAATGAGCAAACTATAGCAGCAGTTTACTGATGGATAATACCTGTAAAAATACAGTCACTAGTTTCCTAGTGATCCAGTGTTTTGCAGTTGTTTACCTAACTACATAATGAAGCATCCCTTTAAATCCTTGCTGTGAGAATGGTCTATCTCTTGTTCCCAAAATGAACAGCAGAGAAATATGATAGGACTCACAACTTTTCACCAGAAAAAAACCACAACATGCAGCCAGGAGCACTCAAATGAAATATACAGCATTTGAGATGGGGGGGGGGG
>Ga0065711_1001477_pt1 | contig 44872 bp, 26 predicted proteins | sample Hoacrofraction12_FD_59098 | JGI IMG/M metagenome (GOLD analysis project Ga0065711, IMG submission 59098) | Hoatzin crop microbial communities from Cojedes, Venezuela - Epithelial fraction 12 v2 (version 2) | ecosystem: Host-associated > Birds > Digestive system > Esophagus > Crop | place... | reverse complement strand
GGGGGGGGAGCGGGGAGAAAAGTGGATTGTCACATAAGCTGCTTTAGTAAAGCAAGTTACGGGAAATGTGTGTCGATGAGGGATAGTGCTGTCCTGCACTACCTGCAGGTCTGTCACCATGGGGCTGTTCTCTGGCATGAGGCAAAGCTGCTTGCCAGCTGTTCGTGGCAGAGTTCACAGCTTGAGGAGTTCCCAGGGCCTACAAGGCCCTTGGATCCTCTTCAGTATTTCTTTTTGATGAAAATCAAAATCAATTCACCTTATTTTCGAGTGTGTGTGTGCAATCAGTGTAATTGAACGGGAGCAGCATTTCCAGGCTGCGATTGTCTCAGCCCTTGCTGACTCAGCTGATTGCATCTGACCTCGACTCCAGAGTTCATATCTCTGGGCCAAGGAAGCTGCAGTGCGTCACCGTTTGTCACATCTGTCTTTCTGCACAGGCTTGAGATGAGGAGAGTTTATTTGCATAGTATCTCTGGGTCTGTTGCTTTTGGAAAGGACTGGTTGTGGGTGGGAATGCTCGCATCCCGGGCTGAGAGGAAAGCAGTGCTCCTGTGCTGGTTGGCTGACTCGCCCGCTTCCCTGTTTCTCAGGCTGAGGAGTCAGTCAGCACGATGTTATACGGCTGTGGTGGCTGCAGGGCAATTGTTTCTAACACCGTGCCACTTTGAAAACTTGTTCTGTAGAGTCTGAGTGGGAGGTTTCAAGACCTCTAAGGAAACTGCGTCTCAAAGGCTTAGGGTAGACAGGGCTTTTTTTAAGCAACTGAGGCATTTTTGTTGAAAACAGACAATTAGGAATTCAGCTATTTGGCTGTAAAGCCATGAATAGCCTCCCAGGGACACCTGGGCAACGTCCTGTGCAGCCTGCTGTAGGTGACCCTGCTTCGGCAGGGGCGTTGAACTAGATGACCCACACGGGTCCCTTCCAACCCCTACCATTCTGTGATTCTGTGAATTGAGTTCTGGTGGTGCAAGCAAATCCCTTGAGATTAGCCTGGTTTTTCCCATCGAAGAGAAGGTCAAGAAAAGCAGTATAGATGTTTGAAAAACAAAATTAGGCAGATTCAAGAAAAGATTCCTGATTCCCATGAGGTCTAATAAACACAAAACAGTGGATAGAGCCTCTAGCCTACTAAGTCCTTTAGCCACCGGAGCTGGAGAGTGGGAGGGTGTATTCTGGAGGAGCATTAGCTTTGGCTTGCTTGGTTATCCTTCTTCCTCTTCAAGCTGCTGGAGATGAGGCATTGCAACAGGCAGAACTTTGGTGTGACCTAGCACAGCTTATCCTTTCTTTTTGCTCTCCCTTGTTACTGCAACTGGCTTATTTCTGTGTTAGCTGTTCCACGGAGGTTTCCTGCCATTCTGGGATGTATGACAGTGGTGTGGCTGACCCCTCCTCAGTGTACCGCTAGGCAATGCCCTCAGCCCAGGGAACTGCAATACCGTGTTTGCTTCTTAATCCAGACCAACACTATTACAGGCACAGCAGTGACACTGAATTAAGATTTGTCCAGACGAGAACCGAGTTTGGCTTTCGATCAATAGCAGCTTTTTTATTTTTCTTAATTGCTGTTTGCTGAACAGGGAGCACTGTGGATGGCGATGGAAGGATGTGTTGGGAAGGTGGAGGTGGAGCAGGGGGGCAGCAACACAAGTACAGCCAAAGGGAAAAATGTGGTGCTGTGGCAGGAACAGAAGCAGGGCTGGGATTTTGCTGTGGGGTTAAGGTGAACTGATTGGGAGGCAGGTCTGCAAAGAGTCATTTCTTGCCTCTTAACCCTCACCGGCCTTGTGCCTGCACCCAGGATCATAGTGGGCAAGTGGTGAAATCTGTGGGAAAGTGACCAAGGCCAGACCACTGTACTGAGCAGCAGCCTGCAGTCAGACTGGCTTACGCTGCCTATGAAATCCCACCTCAGGCTTCCGATTTTCCACAAAAATGTCTATGTCCTTTGCATATGTCTGCATGTGTCTACACTATTCACTTCCAGCTACTTCTGGGAAATTGTTCTTCCTTAAAAATTTCAAGCAATTATACGAAGAAATTTAGAGACAAATGCATGTACAGTGTGCTCTCCTTCCACCTCTCAAGCTAATTCTCTGTCTTGCCCTTTAGATAAGCAGTACTTCTGTGGTAAGACCATTCTCTAGAGCCTGAACTGGATTGAACTTGAACTTCTTTTTTATTTTGAATACATAATGAAGTCTTCAGTGGGCCAGGGAAAGCAAGTGATGATAGCTTTGTCCTGAGGGGATGAGTTCAGGCAGAGCACTTGACTTACAGCCCATATGGTTGCCTTCACTACTGTACTCGTAGATACTCTGAGAAGAGATCACGTGCCTCTGTGAGCTCTCTCTTCTTTCCCTCTCCAGCTAAAACTGAAAAGTCTTGGGGAAAATGCCACAAAGCCTCATCATAATTTCTCAGTGAAACAGGGCTCTGCTTCTAGACAGACTTCTAGTTAAACCTGTAGTTTCTCTAGCTGTCATGCAATTTAAGCACTAGCGAATAGCGAGGCTTGCACATTTTGTGTAGTGGTAACTGGGCATACCTGTGTTGTGCAATAATAGAGGACAGTTTCTGGTGTTTTATGACTGCTGTATTCTTGCATTTGAAGGAAGAGGAGCTAATTGGAGACTTCCTTTCCTCCTTTTCCTTCCAGTTGAGAAGGCCCAGATTTCCAAAGCACTACACCCATCACTATTATGTCCTCTCTAATCTCTTTCAGAAACCCTCTGCGCGTAGTTCAGGCTTCACATAGCATCCTTCAAGGGAACAGTCCTTCCACCACTGACTTCAGGGGTTGCACTCTTCCAGAGCTCTTTTGAGCATCTCGTCTTGCAATTCCTCACCAATGCCCCCTCCTGCCTTTGCTTCAGCTTCTGTTTGTCCCTGCCCTTCCTTGGCTCACACCCAACACTGTGCAAAGAGCCCATGCACTGCGCACTGCATCCTTTTGAAGCGTGCCCATGCTTCCTCTTCCCCTCAAGCCTGCAGGGAGGTGGCTACAATCAGAAGCACAGCCTCTCGCTAAAACCTGCCCACCATTTCTGACCGCAGTGCACGCAGCAAGGAGGACTGCTGCCGCCATTTCAGCCAGCAGCACTGGTGTCAGCTCCGTGGGAATTCAGCTTGCATTTGCCGCATGGTTTCTGCAGAGGGACAGCTGCTGAGCAGCCCCTTTTTCCATGGCTAGTCACATGCTCTGTGTTGCTTTCCAGTTATTGCCCCAAAACTACACCCCAATGGAAGCAGAGCTTAGTGTGTTGTGGGTGGGGATTACAGTGAGAGTGTTTGACTTCAGCTTTTGTTCTCTCTGATAGCCACAAAATTGTCTGTATGGACAGTCAAGGCATGTTGGCTGGGGTTGACTTCAGATCATGTCTTTCCTGGTTTTAGACAGAATTACTGGTTTCTCTCAGCAAGGAACCTGCTTAATGACTCAGCTCATCCCTGTTTGCTTACTGGGGAGTCGAACGTCTTGGTGGGCAATAGGGTATCTGCTGAGGCATCTAATGGGCTGACTTTTCAGCTGATCTTCATAACAGGCTAGCAGGATCCACAGTGCACTGCAGAGCTTTATCGTCCCAGCACGGAGCACAGCATCAGCCCTTTCCTTGAGAATCCCATAGGAGATGCAGCAGCCTTCCCAATTGTTTCAGGCTCGTGTTTCTGTACGGTGGTTACCCCCATGGCAGCCATGAACTATAGCATATCCATCAGAGCCCAGCCACCCTGCCTGGGGCAACAAAGACTTCAACAGCCTCAGAAATGCTGGGGGAACAAAAATGCCTATTGCTTTATGCTGTTGGCTTTCTGGGATGATTATTGGCAAGTCAGACACATGTAAAGACATAGGCCAAGTTCAGAGCCTTGTCATGCAAGTTACTCTCTACTTGTTGTGGGAGGTTTTGAATTCACCCAGGTGAGGGAGGCAAACTGCTGTCAGGGAAATAAAGGCAGGGAGAAAGTAAAGCTGGGACAGATGTAGAGGGGAAGGGAGAAGGGCTTAGTGCTGCTGCTTCCCTGTACAATGACCAACCATTGCGCTGGTGACCACCACTTCTTAGGTCTGCTTCTGTGCTATGGGCAAATCTCTTACTGCAAATCCCTGAAATCCTAGGATAGGTGTGAATGATTGTGTGAGAGCATCTGTCAAGGAAGACGCCAGGGCAGGCTGCTTTCCCCAGTGTCTGCAGTGCTGCGGGACCATGATCTGTCTGCCAGCCTGGAGCAGCGACTTTGCATTGCATCTTCTCCTGACAAGGAAACTTCTTGGAGGGGTTTGATCACCGCGAAGCCATTTCAGAAAACTGACAGCATTTGCTAATACTGAGCTCATGCAACTGTATAAGTCACGAGTCACGTTGTGTGCTGGTCTCATTTTTGTGCAGCATGTCGAATCAATTGGGGAGAAGAAATGCTGAGGCCAGCTTAAGGAAGAGCTGCTGTATTGTTTTTCTCACTCAGGTGTTTTTTCTCCTGTTTATCTCTTTATTAGTTGTGTGGTGACTTTTCCTGATTGCTCTGTCAAAACAGAGCCTTACCCAGCCAGGGTGTGCCAAGGGTTACTCACAGGTGATGTTTGGGCCATTCCCACCTGAGCACTCTGATATGTCAGACCAATAACAGACACAGGTCAGAGAAGGGTTCACTTTTCTGTGTGCAAAGCCAAGCTCTGAAGTGTTTTCCCCCTTCACTGCCCAAGCAAGTCTCTCAAGGAATGCAAGGAAAATTCTGCCTGAACTAAAAATGTCAGCCAGGCCTACGGGATTTTGTAGCCATAGATTAAGCTCTTTTTCTATAGCTTCCTCACCAGACTGACGAAAAGCAGCCCAGGCTTATCTGTATTAGTCCTGCATGGAAACACAAAAGACTCAGAGGTTAAAACATTCCCAGACTCTGCGCTGAACCGAAGTACAGACCCTGTCCCACTTTGCTTGGAAACCTCTGTGTCTCTGCCCTACTGCCCCCAGGAAACCGCATGATTTCACAGCCAGGCTCAGAGCCCTCTCTGGAAGGTGTTGGTAGCATTAAAGAAACCCAAATGAAAACTCAGCAAGCACCCAGCCACAAGTCTCCATCCCTAGGAGCTGAGCAGACTAAAACGGGGATGCCCGAGTATCTCCTCTGGTTTTGTTTGTGGCAGGCAACAAAATATCAGGGCTCAAGAGAAATAGTTTCATCTCTGGAAAAGGTAGGCAAGCAAGGGTCTTCAAGGGGCAAGAATACACCGCTGGCAAAGGCTGGGTACTAACACTGCTCTTTGCATTTTCTTTACTACAGGAACTTCAGAGAAACCCTTATTTGATCATGGATGGAGTTAGCAGATTTGATATCATGCAAGGAGAAATAGGTAAGGTCATATTCCTGTTTTGGAAAAGATTGGCACAAAACAATAACCTGTGGTTGCTTTGTTATGTTCGGAGTGCTTGGTGGGAAGATGTGGACCATGGTGGCTGCAGTAAACAATTAGGGCAGGTCAGTCCAGACTCATGCAAGTTCACACACAACTTATTGTAGATATTTAACAGGATTCCCAAATGCAGCAGGTCTAATCCCTGTTACTTATATATAGCACCTGCCCTCTATTTATATAAGAACAAGCATGGAAGGGGAGGTCCAACTGAGATCAGGCAGATGTTTCAAGTACAAGGGTCAAACACAATTCTGGGGTAAGTAGGCACGGCTGCAACAAATGTAACACTGGATTTTATTTTCATCCTGTCTCCAGCTGATGGCTCTCAGTATTGTGTTTTCTATTGTTATTTCTGTCCATCTTCTCTGATACTTACCCAGACATGTGTCTGCACCCTGTATCAGTTCCATCTTTTTCTCCTGGCCCATAACCATGTTTGTGTTTAGGAGCAGCTCTGCTCCCATATAGGAAGAAATCTCTTCTCATTTTTCACCCCACTGAAAGGTTTGAAGATTACCTAAACAGTGTTTTAGACTGCAAGTCTCAGCATGACCGCAAAAGATAGGCGGAGCATAAAAGTAGGAAAGGATGGCTGAGTGGCATCAGTGTTCCCAGGGGGCATTGCTGGTGAGTACTTGGGTAGTGTTTCAGCATTTTGGGAGAGAGAAGGGAGACCGCAGAATGTTGGGTTTTTTTAACTAGCTGCTTCTTGGATGTCTTAGATGTTGAACTCTGCTTTCCTAAAGAGTTAGTTATGGTCCGCAACAGTGAGTAACTGACTGAATGCACTGGATTCTTCCCTCCTTTGAGGTGACTGCTGGATGCTGGCTGCCGTGGGCTCCCTGACACTGCAGAAGCATTTTTTGGAAAACGTTTTACCAAAGGACCAAGGATTCCAGGACGATTATGCTGGGATTTTTCATTTCCGGGTATGTATTCTCTGCTGTATTTGTACTGCTCAACTTGTCTTGGATTATGTAGGGGTTGTTTTGGTTTCGCCTGGATAAATGCCAGGTGTCCACCAAAACTGCTCTATCACTCCCCTTCCTCAGTTGGACAGAGGAGAGGAAATAGGATGAGAGGCTCGAGGGTCAAGATAAGGACAGGGAGAGATTACTCACCATTTACTGTCATGGACAAAACAGACTGAACTTGGGGAGAAAAGGGAGTTTAATTCATCACCAATCAAATCAGAGTAGGATAGTGAGAAATAAAACCAGATCTTAAAACACATTCCCCCGACCCTGCCTTCTTCCCGGGCTCAACTTCACTCCCGTTCTCTACTCCCCTCCCCAGGCGGTGCAGGGGGACAGGGAATGGGGGTTATGGTCAGCTCATCACACGTTGTCTTTGCCACTCCTTCCTACTCAGGGGGAGGGCTCCTCACACTCTTCCGCTACTCCAGCATGAGGTCCCTCTCATGGGAGACAGTTCTCCACAAACTTCTTCAACGTGAGTCCTTCCCATGGGCCGTAGCTCTTCTTGAGCTGCCCCAGCGTGGGTCCTTCCCACGGGGTGCAGTCCTTCAGGAACAGGCTGCCCCCCAGCATGGGTCCCCCATGGGGTCACAAGCCCTGCCAGCAAACCTGCTCCGGTGTGGGCTCCTCTCTGCACAGGTCCACAGGTCCTGGCAGGAGTGTGCTCTAGCGCAGGCTCCCGACGGGGTCACAGCTTCCTTCTTGCATCCACCTGCTCCAGCATGGGGTCCCTTCCACAGGCTACAGGTGGATATCTGCTCCACTGTGGACCTACATGGACTGCAGGGAGACAACATGTCTCACCATGGTCTTTCATCACGAGTTGCAAGGGAAGCCTCTCTGCTCCAGCATCTCAGGCACCTCCTCCCCCTCCTTCTTCACTGATCTTTGTGTCGGCAGGGTTGTTTCTCTCACTTCGTCTCACTCCTCTCTCTAACTGCCATCACACTGCAGTTTTTTTTCTTCCCCTTCTTAAATATGTTATCTACTTGGCCTTGGGCAGCAGTGGGTCCATCTTGGAGCCATCTAGCACTGGTTTTATCAGACATGGGGGAAGCTTCTCACAGAAGCCACCCCTGTAGCCCCTCCGCTACCAAAACCTTGCCACGCGAATGTGCAACAGGGGTCCAAACCGCAGTTCCAGATCTCAACATCCTTAAATGCTTTGATTCCTCAGTGCTGACTCAAAGTTTAGAATTTTGCAGAAAATCCCAAATTCTCTAATGGTTCCTGGTGCTCCAGGTGGTGCAATCACACTTCAGGGAATTTGAAGCCCTTTACTGAAAGGTATGAATCCAGGGGTACAAATACCAGCTGTTCAGGTGGATTTGTGTACATATGTGTTTTAGATGACATTGTGGTGTCTGCTTTGATTTGGAGAGTTTGTTATGGCTGTCAGCACACCTGTGTTGTTTATCTATTTGGACTAATTTTCTGTTTCCCCATATACTGCACCTTGCCCTTATAGCTGGTGGAAATGGCTTGAAATTACAAATCCTTGGAGACAGATCAGAGGAACAGGCTTTTGGTATTGTGAAAATAGATTTACTTCAGAGAGAGGAGCAAGGCTTTTTAGTAAGTCTTACTTTCTACCAACTCTTGAAATTCTCTGAATCGCCCAGGAGGCTCCAGGAGGGTGACTGGGATAGTACTGGCGGGCCTTGACTGTATCTGTATCAACCACATATCTTGTGGGATTAGAGACACTTGCAGTACCCTTAAGCTCCAGAAGCTAAACTGGATGTAGAGAGAATAGGTATATACTCAGCCATTCATCACCCCCCTTTTTTCACAGATCCGTTTTGTTATATGCAGTTCAATACCAAGTGCAGAGCTCTGGCAGTGAGACTTCTTTGACCTCCTGGAGCCCTTGTGAAGCAGCACCAGGAGAATCACCTCATGAGCAGTCTAAATTTTGCTCTGTTTCTTTGCTCTTCGGAGTACCAGAGTTTCTGTCTTGGCCCATTTCCAGCATGCAGAGGTGCACTATATGAGACAAACCAGCTGAAGGGACATGAGTCTGCTTAAAATACATTAAAAGGGTTTGAGCTAGATTGTCTTTCATGAGAGCTTTGAAAAGATTAGTTATGAGCAATCCTTAAATCTTAAGCAGTATAAATACCTTACAGTATTTGAAAATGTTTTCCCTGTCATCTCATCTGCAAATCAATGCAACTGTTTCTGGCTTTGCTTGAGCAATAAACCCCTGAGAAAGCTCCTCTGAATGGAAATGCTTCTCGGCATTGCCTTTCAATTATTCCATCAAAGATATTTTACTGCCATCCGCAGGCTAAGCCACCAGTCCCCAGTTCAGTGAAGAATCGCAAACAAGGCACATCATATGCCAGTATAAAAATTTTAGCATATGACTTGTACCTTTTTGGATCTGGATTGTGTTACCTCTCAGGAATACAAAGGGCTATTCCAACCTTCCTGCACAACTCTGGCTGTTAGGCTGCAAGAGTTAAGGGTGTTAAGCACTTCATCAACTGTAGTTAAAATGGGCAATGTTTTCATATAGGGAATAATTACAATTACCCTATTTCACCAGGATTTAAGTTAGTCCTGTGTTTGTACAGGAATCACTTTCTCTGCCACAAACTCTGATTCCTGTGAGGCAGGGTGTGCTATGCATTGTGCCAGCGAGCAGCAGCAGCAGCTCAGCCTGGGAAAAAGCTAGAAATATCCTACAGGGACTACAGGCAGTTATGGCATAGTGCATCATCTCAAAACAGGGAGGATCTGACCTGAGCGTTAATGTCCCTACTCTCAGGAAGAAGCTGGTGAAATTTTTAAAGGCCAGAGGTAGGTGGTCAAGACCTCGGTTTCAGGACATTTCCAAATGTTGCCTTTTTAACACCATGCAAAAGAGAGGCATTGAAATGCATGGGGTTTTCACCTTGCTTGTTTCCAGAACTGAATTTCTCTAAGTTCCTAGCCAAGGGAGGGGTAAAAAGGAGGCAAAACAACCACACAGTATTCCCTCTCCGACCAACAGCACCCTAGGCGTGTTTTTGTTATCTTGCAACAGTCCATTTCTTTTTCCTCCTCTTCTAAGCCCAGGAATATAAAGTCGTGGTTTAAAAGGCTCACCACAAATGTGGAAGTGAAGAACTTCCCTCTTTTCAGTCTGCCTAGATAGGGATTCTTTGTTTCATTTACTGTCATGTTCCCGGCTGAAGTACTTTAAACACTGAGGGTGTAAAAAAATTTCGTGAAGCCAGACTTTCAAGCCGAAAAGTTTTGCCAAAAAGCATTGGCCCTCTCTGAAGGCGTGTGGAGGAGAATGGCTTCTCCTGTAGCTCTCTTGCACTCCCACAGCATCCCAGGACTTTCCATGAGATCTCTGATACCCATTGTGTCTTTTCCTGTCCTTGTGAGCTCAGATGAGACCACGATCTTAAAGTCTGTGGCAATCAGGACAAAGCAGCTCTCTTTATCCAGGTGAAGGAAAATACAGTGCTGTGTTCAGAAGGCCTCCAATCTTGAGCTCCCTGCCAAAGATGGCCAAGGAACTTGGCTTTTGGAAATACATTGCTCGGTGGATATGAACTGCATTATTCCCCACAGCCAGTTCCATGTTATTCTCCTTGTTTACCTGTTGTGTTTACACATGAAGCACCATGGGAAAGTGTAGCTGGATGTCACAGCTTTTCTCCATATAGACCTGCTGCCAGGTGTTGACTGGTGACAGGAGGTCATGTCAAGTGACCAAAAGGACAACTCCTTTCAGACTGTCCTTTTGCCCGTCTCTCTTTTGGGCAGAGGACAGCCAGTGGCAGACTTTTCCTCAAATCCCATCCTGCCAAAATCAAATGAAGCCTCAAACCACTCCTGGAGCTCAGGTTCGAAGAGTCCAACCTTGCCACCTCCTGCTGCCGCTAATGTAGGAAGTGAGAGGCTGAAGTGAGGCAGAATGCGAGTAGGATCAAACATGCTTTCAGCTTAGCAGCCTGTGAGCTGCTTTACTGCTGGGCAGATCTGGTCTTGTGCTTTTCTAATAGAACATCTCATTTTGGGGTTTTTCATTGACCAAAACTGTTGAAATAAAATCATGCTAGACTAAATCTATTGCTGGCTTGCTTCCACAGGAGTCCTTAACATTACTGCAAATAAGAACTTGGCCTCTTATGATTGCGAATCACGCTAAGCTACATTAATCTGCTAATGACTCTGGAAATGGCTTCTTTAGTTCATCCCCACAGATCTCTTTCCCTGTCTTCTCCCTTGAAAGATTTCATCAGCTGGATCAGCTGGAGAAACACCTGCTCTGTCCACATGCTGGAGAGACTGCCTGCGTCCTCTCATCTATCAAGGAGATGGATAACACCTCAGAACAGTCTTTAGTCGCTACACTGTCCCTGTCCATGACAACACATCAGAGTCTTAATTGAAACACAGAGGACAGAAAATTTAGACAGAGGCTCTCTGGCCAAGAGCTGTGCTGCAGGGGAAAATCCAAGTGCAGCTGAGTGAGGCTCACTGAACCATCTGCGTGATTGTTCTTTATCATCTTGAATGCTTGCTATCGCCCAATAATAGTAGCATATTTCCCATGTTGAATCTTTCCTCCCACTGATTGCAGGACTATTTATATTCCCAAATGACTTCCCCTGACACTGGGAAATCCAGCCACTTGGTAGCCTTTTTAACAATGTGGACCATTAGCCTGAAGCAGTTCAGGAGAGAACTTGCGCATATCCATGCTTAGATGAATTCCTGTGCTATTTCAGGAGGCTGTTGCTTGGCATGAATATTAGCTTTTAAAAGAGGCTCATGCTTTTCTCTCTCTTCTTGTTTTTATTCTTTTTTTTTTTTTTTCTTCTGCTTTCCAGTTCTGGCAATATGGAGACTGGGTGGATGTAGTGATAGATGACCGGCTGCCATTCCTAAATGGAAGATACCTGTCTGTACACCCTCGAACATCAAATGAATTCTGGCCATCCTTGCTGGAAAAAGCATATGCCAAGTAAACATACCTGATCTATTCTTCCACCCAGTGCTGAATGCTTTCTATGAGTGGTTTCACCCTCTGCTTTAGCAAAGCACGCAGGGAGGAGTACAGGCTAACAGCTGTGTATGTTGTGCTGTGCTGGTGTAAGGAACTGCGGCTGAATGCAGACACAGGGCTGACATAACCTGGAGATGTTTGTTTCAGGCTGAGGTCCTAAATACACCCAGTCTAACTCTGGGACATTAATGCCTGAGAAGTAAAATGAACCAGGCAATGGCTGGTGACACAAAAGGGGCTGGGCATCTCCTCCTTGCTTTAAGCAAACTGCTTTGCTTCTGTTATCCTTTGCACATTTTCCTCTGTTTAAAACTGCAGACTCTGAGCAGGGATTACCTCTGTTTACAGTCACCAGTCAGAGATCATACAGACATTGGGAGCAGGCAGGGAGCGGAAGCTGCTGAAGAACATGCCCAGGCACAACACATGCACTCCTGTGAGTCTCTGGTCAGCTCTCACTTCACACAGAGAGCTCTGACCCTTGGCTGAGGTTCCCAGAGTACTTCAGGGTTAATAATGATTAACAAGGAGATAATAATTAAAAAAAAATCCTGTGAGGAGTGCAGGGATCAGGGTGTAGTCCCTTAGCATCTGTAACATCACCCATTGTTAAATGTGCTAAAGAGAAATTTCTGTGCTGTGGGTAGTATGAAGGGCTGGAACTTGATACACACACCCTGCATCAAGCTGGTATAACATTTGCAAAGCAGTAAAGAGGAGCTGAAGAAAAGAGCTGATTATTCTGGCAGATTTGGTCAGGAATAAGCACGTGGTAAAGCAGCATCTGAGTGACTCGGGAATAGGATGCATTTTGCCCTGAGATATCTCAGAAAAGTTGACTCAGGATTCAGTATCAATTTGCTGCATAAGATTTTAATTACAAAGCAAACCAAACCTTTATTAAATTAAAATTGCAAGCGATGCTGTTTATGAGATTCCCATTTAAGAAGTTCTTCCCCAGTGCCCATGACAAATTCTTTTCATCAGTGTAGGACAAGGACAACCCTTCAAAATACAATTAGCTGCAGACTTCATTTGATTACATTCATTAAATACAGTGTGTATGGTGGGGTTTAACAGCATGCTCTACCTGCTCTAAGTACAACATGTTCCAGCTTATTTGCTGTCTCAATAAAAAGCACATGATAAAAACAACAAGGAGTGTGTTGGCAATATTAAATTATTATCCTATTATTGCACTCTAGCAGAGCGAATTGGGAACAGTGCTGAAAACTGGTTTCTGTCTTGTCTTGGGAGCATGGGCAGATACCTTCACCTCTCCTCACTATTTCTTACTTGTAAAAAGGCCATTTTTGTGACATCATGGCAAAATATGGTGTAGAAACTAACAGTTCAGCTCTATTTGATCTGAAACATCCATTTAAACAAGTCACCCTTGGCTCCCTTTCTGTTCAGAAGAACGAAGCTGGATGCTTCAAGATGAGATGCAGCTCATCTCCCTAAATCGTCTGCATTGGCATGAGATGAACCTTATTATTTTCCACTGTCTGTAAATGACTCTAGACAGCTGCCTCAAACGTGAGTGAATACATAAAATAAAAGTCCCCCTTTGCCTCATTTGTTCCACAGGGCATGTGTTATGCCTGGCCATGTATTTCAATCACATTACATTTCATTACCTGTGTCCAGTGTTTACACACCCCAGGCTCACCGCCTCAATGTGCATGTCCATTTTGGAAACCATCACTGCATATTCTTTATTAAAACACAGTGTAAGGACTAACTAACTCTTTTTTTCCACCAGGTTACGGGGCTCCTACCAGAACTTGCATGGAGGCTACCTTTCTGATGCTTTAGTAGACCTCACAGGTGGAGTCCAAGTGCAGTTTTCACTGAAGGATCCTCCTCCTTATCTGGAGGAGATACTGAAAGCAGCTGACACATCTCAGTGTCTGATGGGGTGTAGCACCTCAGGCCAAGTGAGTCATAGGGCCAGGAGCATGCCTTTCTGGGTTTACCATGTTTGTGTAAGGGTTGCTCTTCTGAGTGAAAAAGGAAGTCCAAAATCACTCTGTGTAATAGTTACAGCTTATGGATGCCTGGAGAGATCTCGACAACAGAAAGTATATAAGGTTATGCAGTAGGTAATGTAAAGGCTTTTGGGTAGATGTAGATGGATTGGTCTATCAAAGAGGGGTCTGTGGCTTCTCTTCTGGCTAATTCCAGTGCGATGGAGTGGCATTCTCTTGCAGCAGGGCTGATTTGGGCCTCATAGCTTTGTGATCGATTTTGGTAAGGTCAAAATGCACCTCTCTTCTATGAGAGAATGTTATTATCACATTATGATTTGCAGGCTACTAATATTAATGATGGGAAGTTGCATAACGCTTTGTGATCCTCAGCAAGTATCTTGCTAAAAAGCTGCTAAGGCTTCGCTTACAGCATGTAAGGGAAGACTAGAAAGTGTACGGCATTGCTCCTGTAGTGCCTGGCTCATAAGGACACAAAGCTCAGCTGCTGCAAACAAGCCAAGAACTGGCTCCTCAGCTCAGGTGGCTGATGCTGGACTGTGGGTGGCAGGGAAATTTGGAGGCTCTAATCCTCGCAGTGACCCAGTCTAAGTCATGCTGCTGTTGCAGCAGCTCTGGATCATTGAAGAACTTGCAAATATGTGAAGACCTGTAGTTTTGTTAAATTTGCTGGACTTTTTATGGCTGCAGTGCGAACAGCAGTCACATTCCTTTGGAGCCACTATATCTGAAAGACTGTTGTAGTCAAAATGAAGTCTTTTTCTACTATACCAAATGGTAGTTCTGTGAGTTGATGGCCATACCTTTGCAGTGTAGCAGAAAGCTAAAAGCTGTGCTTTCTTCCTTCTGCAGCTGAGGAGGAACATAGAGCTGAGGAATGGGATTGTACAGGGTCATGCCTACACTGTCACAGGAGCTGTGAAGGTAAGATCAAGGACTTGTTCCTGCCTGGTGATCTTGTACTGGTGATCCACTACAGGGCAGTCACACTGCGGCTCCATTCAGAGCAACTTGAATTAGCTTCATGGTGAGAAGGGACTGTTGAAAGCACGTAGTTCGAATTCCAGGAGATGGAGGGATTCTGGCACAATGGGAGGAGAGACAATATCTGAAACTTGTAACTTTTTCTAATGGAAAAATACAACTTAAATTAACTTTTGTTTTGGGATACTTCAACAATAAATATAGCATTTCTGGGGATTTTGATTCCATGCTGACTCTTTAAAAATTAATCTTTTTCAAACGGGAGTAGAAGTACTGGCTGAAATTCTGGGATTTGTCATATGATGCAAACCTACATTTATAGAGCTCAATCACAAGCTGCCAAAAATTACTGTGTGAAAAGTAAATACCTCACTTGTTCAAGAACATAGTTTATCTTTTAAAGCTGTTCTACTTATGCAGGACTTCTCCTGGCTAGATATTAATATTGCTGATCTGAAAGCAGGACCAACGTATCACAGATCAAAAGAAATAAAGGATTTTTTACAACCAGAAGTCAGAACATGGCTTACCTCACTAAGCTGCAGTGCATACAGGGAGTGTTAACAGTGAGTAAGGCCAAGAAGAAAACCAAACAATGGCTATGCTATCAAGCAAGGTAGCCACAACACATTTTAATCTAGGAACTTACAGTACTTTGGAAAGGGGACATTGTTTTGCCTAAGCTATTTTCTCTCTTCTTCCCCTCTAATGGTCTCCTGTATGAGCCTGGCTTTGGTTTATAGCTCCTTATGCCATGGCATATCTGGTGCCATCATCATAGTCAGTGTGCTGCTTGTTGGAGGACGCTTGCTTGTAGCTAAGAGCCTCTGAAATGGAAGGACAGGGGTTGCCAGGCTCCAGAGAAGGTCCCATCTGGCTCTCCCCAAGACAGAGGTGGAAGGATCCTGAATTCTGTTGGAGAGGCAGCAGGCTGTTTCAGCTTCCTGCTGCTCATGATGTGTGCAGAGAGGAGAAATGGTCTCTGCCCCATCTTACAGCAGTGCCAAGGCATCCAGGGGGGTTGTCCTGTGGGGAAATGATTTGAGGCTGGCCAGGAGCTGGGCCTTTGCCTGGGGAGAGACTGCCACAGCATTTGTTTCCAACACTGCTTGTGTGCATAAGCAAAACCAGAAACAAAAAAGGTTTGCTTTTCCTTTCCACTTCTACCATTTCAGCTTCACTGCTGAAAGTGAGTTGCTTCTGGCTTAAAGCAGTGACAGCAAAAGGAGAAAAGCACCAAAACTCCAGCTGTTGGAAACCACAGTACTGTAGATATAGAGACACAGATTCTGTTTATCATTGTCTCTCCATGCTGACTGTCGACATTCACTCTACACAGTCTGGTGGCCTGGTTCCTCAAAGTCTCTGCCTGTGCTGACTCACAGCATCAGATGTGTAGTGTTAGACACTGGACTTTCCCAAGGCAGTTGAAGTCACTCAGTGTGGCAGGAATACTGCTGCTTCCCTCTGTTTCGGCTGTTCACTGTCCTTGGGAAAGCAAAATAGGTGCAGTTTTCTCCCACACATCATCCTTTACAATGTAGCAAAAGGCACTGATTTTTAGCTGCAGTCAAATAAGATCAGAAGTTAAACTATGCCTTGAAGGTATAGAAGCAGATCCATTTTATTACTCATTTCTTCACTGAATATCACAATGGTGAAAAGCTGTGACTGAGTTTATTTTTCTTTCCTCTTTACAGATATGCTACAAGAATGGCTGGAAACATATCATCAGGATCTGGAATCCATGGGGTCACGGAGAGTGGAAGGGGCCCTGGAGTGATGAGTATGGTCTTAAAGCTGTGATCTCACAAAGAGAATCACTCTTTTATAGGCTTATTGTAAAGGATCTCTGCCTTTCACCCATTATAATGAAACAGATGTTTCTAAATCAGTTCATTATAAGCATTAATTCCATCTACAAAGCAACTGGCCACAGAAATCCAGTCCAGGGAAAACTAACTCAGCGTTGGTTTTATATGTGCTCCTCACTAGGCCTAGCTCAGGTATCTCTTTTTCTCTCCGTGTATGTTTTTCCCAGTGGATAATTCCAGATAAGTCATAGATGAAAGAGTGGTGATCACCTGGAGTAAACTCTGGCCATGCCCCTAGGCACTGACCAGCTGCTTCTATTGAATTCTCCTGCAGCAATCGTGCATCCACCTTCCTGTTCCTTCTTCCCCTCCTATGAGTCTGAATCTGGGAAGTGTATGGCTAGCAGAGTCCGTAAGAGTAGGGCAGTGGTTTTGTGCAGTATTGAACACAGAGAGACAAAAAGGGTCCTTGGTTACCGCAAAGGCGAAGTGCCACTGGGTGGCTTGAACTGATCTTTTGGATCCTGCATACAGCTTCGGAGATGCAAGGACCCCTTTGCTGCTGTATGTGTAAGCTAACACCTTTCCTGAGGAAGGGAATGATACAGAGGAAGACTGCCACAGGGTTTTGTAAATAAATAGATGTTAGTTTTCCTGATGGAGTTGCATTAGTGTTTTTCTGACTAGTGAGGTGTTCAAATGTCACTCTTACGTGATTTAATAGCATCCCGCCTCTCCCTGTTGCTAGGGACACTCATAACTTCCCTGCCGAGAAAAGTCAGGCTAACGTGTTGCGTCTGGATGGGTTGGTGGGTGGTGCAGACATGTTTAAGGCTGGGATAGTAGCTGTCTGCTCAGATAGCATCCTCCCATTGTTTGGAAGGGTGAACTATAATCCTAACTGTAATTGAAATGTCAGTAGAGTACGTTCACAGGTAAGCTGCATACATCAATAAATTATTGATGCATGCTCTGTTTATTTATCTTGCACTCTACAGAAAGTACAATTATGACTTAATTATAAACATGCTGCTTGGAAACAACACACTTGACTGGCTAATGTGCCCTCTACGTGTAAATGTAATATCAGTACTTCAGAGTACTATGCCTTGATGCCTCACTAACCTCTCCAGCATGGGGACAGGTGACCAGGGCTTGGAAGGGAGGATTCCCCATCCGAGGGTGGGCAATTCAGACAGACACAGAAAAGGTGCAGAGCTCTGTTTGCTGGCCTTGGCTATGAAGGTATCAAGCACAGTCCTGTTCCCAACATGCCGTTTGCTCACCCCTCCCGATCCCTCATGACTTGACGGGCTAGTTAGAGGAAAATTGTGCCTCACATCTGCTTGTTGATTTGTTTCTTTTTGCAGCTCTCCTCAGTGGGACCATGTCGAGCCTAAATGCAGAGAAGCCCTACTCAGAAATAAAGACGATGGAGAATTCTGGTATTTCCCTATCGATTCTTCTGTCTACCAGGTTTTCTCTTTGTGTTCATTATGAAAAGAAAGTCATCTAGGCAGTTCTCTGATCTTAGTGATGGCTCAAGGCACCCAGTGTTAGCTGAGTGCAAATAGCAAATTGAAGGTAATCTTGACCCCATGGATATCAGAGGAAACAAGACCTGGAGAAATGGAGCTGACCAAGATTAAGTAGCAAGCTGGTGAAAAAAATGAAGAGTGAGAGAAGGAAAAATGCAGCTGCCTGAAACCTAGTCATTTTGTCACAATGCCTTTCCCCATAAAGCGCCTAGCTTGAACCTTGGGCTGGCTGGTGCTTGGGGGGGAGCAGTTCATAGAGCTTGTGCACTTGACTGCTCTGCAGGTGCTTGTGGCTTTTCACTGCCTCTCATTACTCTCAGATTAGTTTAGCCATGTGTGAGCCATCCTTTAGAAAAGCTATTATTATTAAGTAAGTGTGCGCCTGCCCCATGAGGCCCTGGGGAAGGCAGGGGAGCAGCAGGCTGGTCTGAGATAGGTGCTGCAGGCTTGACCAAAGCATGAGTGTGGGGCAGGACACTGTGGAGGGACAAAGCAAGGTGCAGTGGCAGAGATGTGCTGGAGATAGTGCTCCACCTAGGTACTGCTGAACATGCCCTGTAATGTCCTTGGGGCTTTAGATGCAGTTAGGGCAGCCGAAATGAATTGAGAGCTGACCTGTTCTGCAAGGTATCAGCCAGCTCAACTGCAGCCTGCAGTGGTCTCTGTAATCTCCTTTTAAATATACAGGAGGTGAACGTGAATACTTGAACAGTGTCTCAAACTGAAAGGTGAGATTTTCTCCTTCTCTGCAGGATGTCCTGTGAAAACTTCCAGGAGCAGTTTTCCTGGCTGTATATATGTAATAGCACTCCAACATTTCTGGACTTTGGAGATCAGCACAGCACAACATGGTCAGTGGACACGCACATCAACCTATGGAGTCCGGTCCTTGCCAATAGGAGCAACTATTCCCAAGGTCATAAACTCTTACTGCAGTCACCCAGTCCTCTCCTCTCCACTGATGCTTATAGTGAAACATTCACTCTGAGCACAGAATTGCTGAAATATTGATTGCCAGTTGTTAATGCTTGCCCTTTCCTGTTACACTACCTATCAACTAAAGAGGCAGAAACAAAGCAGCAGCACTGGCTGCTGAGTTAAAACAGGGGACTTGTGATTTAGAAACCCTAAACTCTTTAAATCAAAATGTGCTTGTCTATCTTCTTTCAGCCAGTTGCAGTAGGTGTTACTGGGGACCTCATCAGAAAGTCTGGTCTGGCAAATATGTGGCTGATTTTACATAGCAAGAAAAACTCTGAAATTAAACAGATACAAAATGAAAGGGTTGTGCTACAAAGCTTTGTTTATGAAGGTAGAAAGGCCTTTGAGCAGATAAGATCATTGGTTTTACAGTCTGTGCAAGGACTCTTCTGGCTTTGAGAGCTCTGATTATTAGTAGGATTTTAAAAAATTTTTATCTCATCTGATCTTATCTGACTTTAGCTTACCTTATCTTACTTTTCTACAACTGCATCACTGTTTGGGCTCTGTGTTTTTAATCTAAGATGGTAGCATGTGGTCAATGGAGGAGCTGCTTTTTTCTGCAACACAGATCCCTGACTTAACAGCAAACAGGTTTTGGTTTACAGGTTTCAGCCATCTCCTCAAAATCTTGATCGCCATGTCTCAAGGGTTGATAATAAAGCAATACCTGTGCCACTGCACACCACAGGTACTGGGACTGAGTGAGGAGGTGCAGGGGCTGAACTGAGATCTTGTGGGCAGAGCTATTTTCCTTGGAGCTGTGCCAGTCTTGGGCTAAACTGCAGCTTTTGAGGCCACCCAGCACAGCTACATGGCTCAAAGTCCAGACTGATTTAAGCAGATCCTGCCATCTCAGTCCTTTTTCCCCAGTTTGGGCATTTTAGTGCTTTCTTATCAGGAATGCTTCCTGTTAATGAAAACCTTGGCCAAGAAGAAGCCTTTTTCCTCTGGTGCTCAACACTCTGTCTTGTCCATCACAAACACTAACAGAAAGGAAGGGGAGGATAACTTTGGACCATTTTGTCTTTTTCTGTTACGTGTTTATGATCTCCAAGCCACAGTTCTTTTCAGCTCCACCACTAGGTCAGGCAGCTGGTTGACAATCACTGCTTTTCTGCCTCGGGGAAAGTGTGGCATGAAAGAGAAACAGGGGTAAAGGGGGTTGAAAAATCTGCATGACTTTTATGACTTTGCCAGAGATTTCTAGAATGATTAATGGTCAATTAGTTTAACTCCAGATGCCTCAGCTCCTACTGGTAATGTGGAGACCACAGTGCTCTCTTGTATTGTAAGCATCTTGGAGCAGTAACTGCCTATTCCTCTGGGTCTGTATAAGCAAGATCTTACACAACAGCCTATTATTGGGACACGTTTGTGGCTGCTATTAATCTATTAACAATTTCTCAGCAGGTGCAATTTCAACAAATCCTCAGTATTTCTTCAAAGTGCCAGATTATGACCCCAAAACCTATAATGTAGTCATATCACTCATGCGAAAGCATGCTGATGATACACAGGATGCAAAAAGCCTGAAGATTGGCTTTTTGATCACCAAGGTAAGCACAATCAGGTATCATGTTAGGCACTGTTGTTTTCTGTGTGGCCTATTATACCTGTACATGGAAATGCATGACTGAATTGTCTTTTGGGCTGTAAAAGGAGACCAATCAGTATTTGGAGTGAATGTCTCCATGCCTTCTGTCTTAGAACATCAAAGGAAAAGTAGGGTTAGGCAGGCTTAGTTTCCTTTATTCACGTTTTAAGTGAGAAAAAGTTGAACTTTTAGTTCTGTAGCATCCCAAAATAGCCATGGGAAACCTGGGGGGTCCTTAGGTTACAAGAGATGCCAGGGTAATATCCTCTGTGCCCAGCAGTACTGGTGACATGTCTTGCTGGCCCAGAACAAGGCATGACAGCCAGCACTAACTGCAAGACTTGAACAGTACTCCAGGTTTAGTAGGGAACAGAGTGGCCTCTTGTTCCTCAAAATGGGCCTGTCTTACTCATCTCCCCTTGTCTATCACTGAAATGCCATGTAAAACCCATCTGCAAAATATATGGCAGGCTTTGCTTAAGACCAGTGCAGAGGCAATTCACTCGGATACCCGAGACCTCCACTACAATTCACTATTTCCTTTGGGTTTTTTTTTTTTCAATGACTGTCCAGGGAGATGCCATTTCGAGGGCAGTTATTATCAGAGCATTACCAGGCTTACTGAAAGTGCAATTTCTAGTGCAGGTGGATGCTAGCCTTTTCCAAAGTGTTTTTGTTGTAGGCTGAGAGGAGTAGGAGGGGGTTGTTCTTTACCTGAAGAGCAAAAGGAAGCAGAGATTGGTATGACCCTAACTTCACATTCTCCTGATCACTGATGAGGTTTGCTCTAGTCCCAGACTTTGAATAATTGATGCCATAAGTCTAACAGCTCTTCATAAAGGAAGAGCATGGCTTTGTAGCTCATAAATAACAGTATCTGATGAGAAATAAAAGACGTGATAAAAAGAGCATCCCTCCAGCAAGCGGAACTCACTATGCCCACGCAAGGAGATCTTCTACCTGGTGCAGACAGCAGCCCTGCAGGTCTCCATGGGGCCAGCTGTGCCACTCAGAAGGAGCTGCTCCTTCTGGTAAATGGGGAACTCACTGTGTCCAGCAATATCACCAACTGTCCCTCAACAGTCACCAGACATGGAGGTCCCTGCGTGCTCTTGCATGATGCGTGACCCCCTCGATTAGCTACCCATTTTGACAGAAAGGAATCCTCACTGGGAGGTGATGACGTAGGTCTTGGGTTCCCTGAAAAGAGGTTATTTCATCAGAAAGTAGACTAGAGGACAGATTTGCTCTATTCTTGCTTTATACTTAAAATTTATTCCTTCCTCTCCAGTTGGTGCTCAGGTGTCTTCATTTAGTTGTTCTCTCTCTTCGTGTATTCCCAATGAATTCAATGACACATGGCCTCTGAGCGCTGTCAATCCATGGCTCACCTCAGGCTCAGTTTGGGCTTCTGAACCCAGATGATCTCCTACACAGGAGCTGAAGGGCAAGGCCAGAACAGACCATTACTAGAGGCACCAGGATTACTGTGGAGCACCTAGTCTATGAGGGAAAGGGGACAGTTAAGCTGCTCTGTCACACCACAGCTTTTAGTAATGTAGTGACATTGGTACACATCCACACAGCAGATTATACAGAAAATGTTCCCCCATGTGCACAGCCTAAGTGTTTTAACATGGGAGCTGGTCTACCAGCTCATCACAACCAGCCCAGCATCCTGCCCTGGTAGCAGCAAAAGGCAAGTCCAGGAGCTAAAACCAGGATAAGTGTACAGCACTAGTCTCTTGGTTTATTTCCCGGTGTCTAACCTCAGTGCCTGAGGGCAGTCAGAGGTGGCATCTTTGCATAAAAGTTTACAAGGGGTTTTCTTTGTGCAAGGAGAGTACAGTTGCTAAGATTCATGTGGCTTCACTCTTCCTCCCTCAACCACTTTCACTGCCATTATTCATTAGCAGCATCATTCATTGTTCAGTACCTTTTGAGATGCATCAAATTGTTGCTGTGAAGTAAAAAAAAGTTATTATCCCTTGGCAGGATGGGAGGGGAGTGCAGTGCAGGCAAGGATGCAAACTGGAATGGACATATCGATAGCTCTAGGAAGCGTTTGATTAAATATAGACGTGGAACACTAATACATGGCTCTGAGGGAAGTTTAATGTTGTGTGATAGAGCTGAGCATTGTATAGAGGCTGATTCTTGTCTCACACCGGTTTTGACTCCATTGAGATATTAATCTGCTTCTGCTTTTTACCAGCAGGAATGTGGAATGAGACTTGAAAGTAAGAAAAGGATTACACCATTTATTTCTTTGCAGCACTTCCCATTTCTATCTGCTCAAGATCTGACCCATAATAGCTGGCAGTCTACGTACCTCCCAGCCGTCTGTAACAGTAGTCATCTTCCACCCCCCTCCCCTCCCCCCCCCAAAATGGCAGTTTTATGTTATTTTCTCCCAAAGGCATGGCTCATAAATAACTCTGCCATGCTGTATAACCATTCTAAATGGAATTTATACATGCTGATGTATTTTGGGGAATATGTTTAGTAAGGGTTTTTTATTATGCTATCTTTACCTGTCATCATAGTAATAGCTGTTGCATTATATTTGTTTCATCTCAGCAAAAGTACTGGAATAACAGAAGAAAAATCAGAATATTCTGTTTTCTTGTGACACTTGCTGAAAGGTTTGGGTTGTGATTCTTGAAGTATTGTCATCTGGGTGAGATGCTTAGTGAGCTCTCTGACCGCTCTGGGTCATGCTCGATCTCAGAGAAGTTTTAGTAAGAATATTCATCCTTGATTCCTTCATGAACTCCCGTCCGCTTAATGTTGATTGAAGTTCTCTTCAAATCCACTTACATTCATTTTGCTTTCTGTTTATTTCAGTTCTTCCACCCTTCTGCCTTTTTGATGTGTCCTTGAACAAAGTCTGTCACCTGGGTAGGCTTTTCACACCACTAGGAAGGTTAAGGCATGTTAGATGCAGTGTATTTTTAGAGAGCTGTGGGAATGTAAGGCTGCTGGTGGTGCACTTGCAGATTTACTTTGGTTCTTGACATGGAGGGCAGATAACCAGCTATATTTTTCTTTCAGGAGAACTCCAAAGTTCTAAACCAAAATTTTTCCATGACTCGAGATGTGACCAATTACTTCATCTTGAGCCCAGGAACCTACACTGTCACTCCTACTACAACAGAGAATCAAGAATTTGAATTTCTCTTACGAATTTTCCTGAAAAATCAAGACGACAATGAGTAAGATGATCAGTACTCCTTATAGGCCCCAGAGTTAGTGTGCCAGTATTTAACAATTTAATGTCAAGATAACTAATGTGGCAATTTGCTTTTAATGTACTCTGGAAGCATGTTGGGAAGACACAGCTGAGTGTTAAGCACCATGTTGAGGGGGATCAGACATACTATCGCACGCATAGGGGTGGCCACTGCAGAACAGGGCAACTGTTCATCTGCAGCCACCAAGGGTCTCAGCTTTGGTACAAAGAACCACACAAGCAAGAAATAATTGTGAGATATGCCTGCCCCCATCTCCCCCCCCGGCTTGTGGGGAAATCTCTCTTTACTGAAAGGAGGACTGAGAGCTTGCTTGGTTTTTTTAACAGCTGTTATGTAGCTTCTTACGTTATGCCAGCTGGACACCAGACAGATCAGGTCCCATGCTGCTCAGCGTGGGACCTAGAGAAGCAAAGAGCAGTGAAAGGCTTTGATCCTTTCACCCAGTCGTCTCGGAGACAGGATGGTAGGGCGTCCTGTGGGTATGAGAGACGCCTTGAAGATAAGATTAGTGGAAAAATGATATCTTGGTTCATGCAAAGGCAGCTATTATCACATCTTCATGTAAATATCTGGGTGTGCTTTACATAAAGAGCAAGGCCCAGCATTCAGCCTTACCAAATGACCTTCAAGCATCAGACATGTGGTGGCTTTCCTTCAGCAAACTTTATAGTGGAAGGCGATTGGAGTTCTTACCTCATAGGCCCATATCTTAATAATGAGATTGCTTTCTAGGCTTTGGCCCCTAGCAAAAATAGCCCAGCACCAACTAAGGCAACTCCTTAGCTATTGAAAACAAACGTGAGAAGTCTATGTTCTGGGCTGGACTGCCTTCAGCATGATGAGTCATGCACAAGACGGCTCAGCCTTGGGAGGTGGCACTTTCCAGGAGAGCCTCTGCCCTTCACAGACTTTCCTGAGCTAGGCCAAGCGTGGGGATAGCCTTCCTGTGGGTCTCTGCAGCACTTGCCTATATAATAGCACAGATGCTATATAAATAGCATCTGGCTGCCTAATTTCTCTACTAAAAGCAAAACTCCAATATTGAATGTTGCTACTAAGTGAGTGTCAGGAGTAGTGACCCCAGTTAAATTTCAGGAAGTCTGTAGACATTTAAAAGACATTGCCTTTTAATAGCCCAGATGCTATTTGTGTTCCTACTATTAAACTAGGCAAAGAGAAAGCAGGTGAAAGTTTTATGTGGCTCAAGGCAGGGCAGCCCTATCTTCTATGGGGTGAGGTTAGTCCTGACATGCTCAGAGTGAGACAAGTTACTCTTTCTCTGCTGCTGGTGCCAGCAGGGCTGGCTCAGGAAAGACAGTGGCCCCAGAGCAGCCAGAGACTCAGACCTACCCACGTCTGCTTGCACAGAGAGACCCAGGACTGGTACAAGAGTCTTGACTGAACTGGGACAGTCTGGGAGGTGTGGGTATTGATCATCCTGTGGGGCCGCGGGGTGGGTGAGTGCTCCTGTCGGTGCCTTCGTCCTGCTACATCTGCAAATCAGTGCTCTGAAAAGGCCCGTTCTCTCCCAGTTTGACTCTTGTAACTCTTTTCTAGGAACTCAAACTCTCTGCCCAGCCCAGTGCTGCCGATGGTAAGAGTTTGTGAAAACTGATGTAGATACTGGTGGTGGTGAATGGTTCTCAAGGAGCTGACCATTCAGTAGCCACCTCTGCTGACTCCTGTGCTTCCTTCTCTACATGCCAGACATCACTCTGCTCTTCTCTCCTTTCACCACTCAGTACCTGTCCCAGAGTTTGACTCTGGCACCCTGCGACCTTGCTGGAAGAGCAGGTGACCAGCCTGGAATACCTCTCTGGAGAGACAGGGGTGACAACAAAGCCCTTCCTCTTCACATATGTCTCTTTCAGAGCCTGATTTTTGAAGGAAACAAATCTTGTACAGTCCCTCTGTCTGCCTGTCCATATGTCCTGTTCACTTTGCCACCTTTAATGCTTTGACTAACCAAATACAGCAGGGGGGGAGAGCATTTAAAAGATACTAATTTCTTGCAGTGTCTGTAAAATGAGTAGATATCTAAGGAGGAGAGAGGGGGAAACTTTGATGAAAAAGTCACAGCTTGAGTTTGACCTCTTTTAAAAAGACCTCACAACCTGAGAGCAGGGTCATACATTCCTTCCCCATGGGAATGGCGTCATTTAACTGCTTGCACCAAAGCACAGGAGTCCACAGAGGTGAGGCCCAAAGCAGATTTCCTCTGATTTTCATCAGACTATTTTCACAGACATATGGAAAATTACACTTCAAAAGTGGTTTCACCTCTAGTTCAACCCACATTTCAGCCTGTCTAGCCCAACTATAATCTCTTGCTGGACTTCCTTGCTGTGAACTGTGCAAATTGCCAGGGCTGGTCCAGTCCGTGCTGCTGCCTCACCGGTTGCTTGCAAAACCCTGCCACTGAGAGGCTGTTATTTATAGCAGTGCAAACTCAGTGCAGGTCTTTGAAGCCAAAGGTGTAACGCTGCCTCAAGAGAAGAGAAAACAGAGTCCTCTCCTTGTGATTCATTTTCCAGCCTGCAATTAAGCCCTATCAGAGGGGTAGTGTAAATGGTGGCTTATTATCTCTTTCCACTGACAAGCTGTCAGTTTACTCCACTGTTGTCATTAGCTAATGTTTTGACTTTGACGAATTATGGTACCCACAGTTTCTGCTCCTGTTCAGGTATTTGGGCTTCACTGGTATGAATTATCTTGCACAGAGCTGAAGATGTTGGTGATTAGGCTTAGATCTTTCGGGGAAACTTTATAATGTTAAGGATAGTTCCCCTGAGTGCCTGGTGGGTCTCCTCGATGGAGGGTTGAAAAAAATCACTTAACCATTGAATTGCAATTGCTCAGGTACAGTCAAGCCTGCCTTGGGGCTGAGAAGGTACAAGAGAAAAGATAAGTCAATTCCTGCTCTATTTTCTTGTTTCATGTGAATATTCACCTGCCCTATGCCAGTGGTTTCAACCAAGGGCCACCAATAAGAATGAGGCTTTGTATGTCTATACTCACGTATTGACTTGCTGAACTCTACCCTGGATGTGTTTGATTGTCCTTCTGAGGCTCTGAACTTCTCCTTCCTGGTTGTACTAAGAGATAACATCCAAACTATGCTTCTTCATTCATTGCAGTAGCTGTTCCTTGCTCCTAGTCTGCTTTACTTTCAAGGTGTTAAAACTGCAGTCTGTACTGTACCTTCCCTGCCCTCTCTAAAGTGCTGTTTGGATCTGCAGGCTTCTGTCTCCAGTTGTTCTGTAACTGAATTATTTATGTGCATACTTTGTCTTTGATCCAGGATGTACCAAGACAGAACCAGGACATCTCCTATAAGGCTGTCTTCCTAAGATACGCTAAGCAGGTATCCTATCTAGAACATCTTGCTGAAAAATCGAAATAAAAAAGGCATGCAGACTTGCTAACAGAAAAACTGATCTACGATGGTGATAGAAGTCCATTTCGAAAAATGTTTTTTGGAAATTTAGCTCTATCCTCAAGCGGATACCCTGAAAAGAGTATTGATTGACCTGCCAAACCCCCCAGAAAAATGGGACATTCAGCTGGGATAGATTGGCTAGCCCCATATAGCAGCATGGGATTGGAGATCTGTGGCTGTGTTGCATGTGTACTACTTTTTTTTTTTGGCTTTGGTTTGTTTATTTACTGAAAGCAATTAGAAAGCCTTGGGTATTACCCCCCCTCTCATCAGCATCATTTTCCATTTGCCTTGGCAGCATTTGGAAACCAGACATCAGTCAGTGTTTGAGTAATTGATTCCTGCTCTTTCAGAGCCAAACTCTGTGTGTTCACAGGAGATGCTTTTAATGGTTTAATAAACTGTTATAAAGAACTCCTCGACTTAGTCAAGAGGAAAAAAAAGCACTGCCAAAAGTCTTAGCACAATGGACCTCTTGCAGTTAATAGTTATAGCAATGCATGAAGGTGAAAATGAACACGAGCTGCCACGCTGCATGCCCTAGGAATGTCTCGGGAGGGAGGCAGTCAGGTTCACTGGTGGGCGGCTCAGAAAGAAGCGGGCAGCAGCACCTGCGCTCCCAGCCCACTCACCCAGATGCCTGCTGTGCCTGGCCATCGGCAACTCCCCAGCTAGGGACTGGCGAAGTCAGCAAGTGTTCCCATCTCTGCTGAAAATACCCCATGGTGACGGGATTGCCCGTAAATCCACTGCAGACTCTTGTAGGGAAGGTCAAAGAGTGGCCCAGCAGAGTGAAGGACTTTGTTACGCTCCCGAGGGGGTGCTATTTGTCCTCTGGTATAAGCAGAGGTCCTTCTTGGTTGCCATAGAGCATAAGTAAAGAAGTTTCAGGCAAAAGTGACACAGGAGAAAACCTTATGCTCACAGACCTCTCTGCATTTTGTTCTGTGTTAGGGCTCAGCTATTGATGCCTTGCAGCTGCAACAACTCCTTAATGAAGTGATCCTGCAAGGTAAAGCTTTTACAACCCAGCTAATGTCTTTGGTGCTTCCCTATCTTTAGTCTAGTGTAAATTAGGCAGAGGATTTAGTGGTGTCCTGGTGGTCCTCAAAAAATCCTCAGCATGGCTTGCTGCACTGTTGCGTCTTGAAGAATGAGAAGTGCCTCCACCAGGGTTCCTCTACATGCACAAAAGTTTGGTTTTATTTTTTGAAGAAAATCAAAGTAATATTCACATGAAGAAGGCAATGCAACCCAGACCAGCTACTAACAGACTCTTTGCTGATGGCCATGCATCAATGCTGTGCATCTGCTTGACAGCCAAATTTCACCCTCCCCTCCCCCTCCCAGTTCGGCTGTGGGATAGCCTCCGCTTCACAGACCCACCCTCTACCCTATGCTGTCCTTTGTCTGGATGTCCCTGCAGCCCCCATGAGCACCCCTTCCTGCTTCGTGCCCCACCACTTGCAGCAGGAACTCAGTCCCTGGCTGGGCTTCACGAGTAAGCGCCCCAGGGAGCTGTGCCTCCCACTCTCCTCAGTGTCACCCGATTTCTCCCAGTTCAGCCCTGGCCTACATCGCTCCTCTGCAGAGGCCTCAAGCTCCATTTCAGTGTTTCCCAGCCTTCCTAACCTGTCCGCCTTGAAAATAGAATGAGACAGGGGCACAGACGAAGGGCTTGAACCAACTCAGTCATGCACAAGGCTCAAAGGGCTCTTAGGACTTGCTAGCTCAGCATAAATGGCCTTTCTTGTCACTTTCATTTCCCTTATCCTTATTTCAAGAGGGAAGAGTTTCCATCAGGGCAGGTAGGTGGGCAGAAACTGTACGAAGTAGCTACCTGTGAGCCCAAACAGGGCACCTGTCCTTGGAGAAGGGAGTGGCAGAGATGGCTGAGACACAGCAGACTCCCTCGGTGTACCTCAGCCTGGCATGTAGCCTTTGCTGTTGTTTGAGAACCTGGGGCAGATCTGAGGCTTTTTCGCTATGTGAGCCTTCAGACTGGTACCCTCCGTCCCTCCAAATGGTGACCTGATACCTCTGTCACTTCCCTCGATCTCCTTAATTCCTTCTGTTTGTCAATCCTTGCAGATGAAATGACCAGCATGGGAGGAAGATTCAGCTTTGATTCATGCAGAGGCATTTTAGCTCTGATGGATGTATCCTTTCAGCAGAAGCTATAAACTTCCCCGGTGCTGCCCATCCTTGCCTTGAGTTATGGCTGAGCTGAGCATCCCAGTGTGGGAACCTGCAAGTAAATATTAGCCACAGTCCTCGATAAATAACTGTCCCAGAGTCTATGCAGGACATTGCCATGCATGCTCTGGCTCTGGTATCTCTGCTGAAAGGTGAGAGTCAACCTTCTGCTAGTAGCTACCTCTTGGCTCTCATTTTCCCCTCTGCAGGGCCCAGAGCTTGACTAAGCTTCACCCTTGGGTGCAGGTCCCAGGCAGAGCCCAAGGTGAGGAGGCAGCAAAGAGCTCAGGGATAGCTTGTCTCTGTCATCACGGCTGCAACCACGCTGGCCTGTGATGGCAGCTCGTGCAGGCTACTAGAGCTGCCAGCAAAGCTGGTGTTAGGGGCAGAAGCACTGTCACCGCTGAATCACAGGCATTTGCCTGGCAGGCCATTCATCCTTTCCAGTGTACCTTCCCTGTTTAGATGGGTCATTCAGTCTTTTTACTGTTAACAAGACAACACTGGAAACACATTGCTGGCCATTGTAGAACAAGAGGACTCCTTGATGCAAACATAAATTGTATCCCATGTGTTTTCTTCTGCTTGCATGCTCACTGCCTCTTTTCTTCGATGCCTTGAAATAACTGTAGAGATGTTTTCAGACCTTTACAAACTGCCAAGGAATGAATAAACATAACTAAAAGTCCCCCTCTCTTTCCAGCTTTCTGCATCTAGCCAGTGGAAGAGACTCTTCCTCCTTTCCAAAACCCCTCCTGGGCTAAATGGGCCCTGTAAATGCATGGCACATGCAAAGAACTGATAAAGCCACTGCTCTGCTTTAATTCAAGATGGACTTTTCGTTCTCTAGGCTACATACAATCCATGCACATTGTGACATGTCCTGGCCTACAAAGACAGGATCAGCTGTTTTCACTCAGGTTTCATGGCAGTGGCAGTTATCTGCTTATGTTTCACTGGTGATAAGTTTCGCTTTCAGGGAGATTTCACCATCCCAGCTGCACTAGGTGAGGTGCTGCATGTCTGCCCAGGACTCTGAGACGATGTATGGAGGGGAGCAAGCCCACAGACATAGTCCTTCAAGCATCCCTGGGGAATGTCTGATGACACCCCTGGGCTCCTGCAGCTCATGGCAGTGGGGTGTTTTCTCAGGTGTATCTCATGCATGGCTCAAAGGCTGCTGCTGCCTTCTGACAGCAGGCATCAGGACTGGCTTCTCATGCTCTCGGCTCCTTCAGTGCCTGTTCCTCCAGGAGGATCCAGCCACAGCTAAGACTCTGCTGCAAGGCAATGTGCACACGTGACCTGGAGCATGGGGTCATGTTCATCCACAGGGGCCTCTGTGCTCCGTGGCTAAACGTCAGCTGAAGCTGTCACTGCAGGTTCCCGTGTGGTTAAAGGTACCGTATAAACAGAAACCTTTTGTTCTTTCTGAGCACAGGTATGAGCAGCTGTACAATGTGCCAAAGAAGGTGAATTTAAGCATAAATGAAAGCAGGAAAGCTCTCAACACAAAGTAACAGACAGAAGAGACTGCTTCTTACGTCTTCCTTTATGTGAAGGCAGCATCCTCGGCAATGAAGACAGACAGGTTTAGCTCTCATTAACTGTTCAATTCTTAACTAAATGCACAGCTCAACTCCAACGGACAACTCACACTGCAGGAGTTCGGGAGACTCTGGCGAAGTCTCACTAAGTACATGGTACACGGGGGCTGCTCTCTCTTCTCTGCCGATACTGTGCTCTTGGGCTTTTCATCAGCAGGGCGCGGATGCTCTGTGATGTCAAAGCACTGGGGGAAAACATTGCAAAGGTTGCTTGCTTAGTGGATAAGATTTCCATCCTCTCATGCAAAGGTTGAGAGCTCAGGAAGCAGCAGTGTGTGTAAAGTGCTTTTCTAATGCAGGGAATATTGAGGAAAAAGAGGGAAAAGGTAGGAAGGCTAATTAGGCTCAGAATTTGATTGAAATCTCTGTGTGGCACCACTGGTAACTCTTTGAAAAGTTTTCTAAGCTGAAATGAGTTCTAGAACAGTCATCTGAAAACTGTCACTTCCTCATGGTGGCATTTTGTAGTGGAAACGTGTAGGATCTGATGAAAGTTTATCTGGGAGATACGTCTCTGCTCCAGGATAAGCGTTAGGTCTGGAAGCAGTGCAGACAGTACTTTGGTACTTACGGTCCCACCTAAATTCAGGAAGCTTCTCTGTGTCAGGTCCTGCTCTCTTCAGTCTTTCTGCAGGATGGGAAGATTTCCTGAAGCCTCAAGAGCTGGGTGGGCTCTACTTTGTTTCATCCTTCTTGAGATGTCTGAGGCCACTTACGATGTGGGATGCCTGTTCCCCAGCTAGCAATGGTGCTCTTCCCACTGACAGCACCTCAAGTGTGGCTTGTGGGGTTTCAACAGTGTGTTGGGGAAGATGACCCCACACCTTTGTGAGACTCAGGGACTCCTGACTAATTTCACATGTTATAGGCAATGTCTTTATGTCAGTGGAGGTGTGAGTATTCCTGTTGCTGCCTGCACACGTAAACCAGGGAGAGTGAGCAAAAAGGCTTCCACCCACCCAAAACTGTGGGATTTCTTACACCATAACATACTGTCTGAGCCTTCTGGAAATAGGTCTCCCTCGTTACGGTCACCCTATCTCACCTGTTGGACTTCCTTGCAGCCTATTCATTAAGGAGGGAAAGCATCCTACATAATTAGAAGTAGTAGTAAGTTTGGAGAATGCTGATACGGGCTTGAGATCTGGCTTTGCGCTGTTTTTTAGGATATCTTCAGCAAGGAAGACAGAAATCATTCTGGATTTCTTGATGTGTCTGAACTGAAGAGTGCGATACAGACAGCAGGTATGTCCATAGGTGCTGAGCAGCTCCCTTTCTTGTGCCTGTGACAGTGAACGAAAGGATGAAAAAGAGGCAGGGAAGAAAAAGGAGCGTCAAGGAGGAAGCGGTTTGGATTGCCCAGAGGTGCCAGTTAGGTCACAACTCTGCTCAGGGGTCTGCATCTTTTTAGGGCATTTGAGACAGAAAGCTCGTTTCAGGGAGAAACCCTTCGCATTGCAGCTGGGGAGCGGGCAGAGAGAGGCAGAGAAGCACAGCACTGGCCAGAGCCTGCAGACTGGTTCACCCATAGTCTCTCTAGGCCTTGGACAAAACATCCAGCAGAGGAAAGGAGCAAGGAGCAGGCGATGCTTGTGCTTACGCCAATTCCAGCAGTATCTCTCCAGAGCACTGACTAATGCTGTAAGGGAAAGCCCCAGTGACAGACATTTATTGAGTTTGCACTGACCTCTGTTGGCTACACGAGTGCTGAAACTTGCAGTGAGTGCATGGGACCCCTTCACATGAGAGGTGTTTTAGCTGGCTCATCTCTCCGAACGCTGTGCATGAAATACAGCTCTGAGGCAGCAGTTGTACAGCAGAGAAGCTCCCACTTGGCTACCTGGAGCTTGGAGGGGTGTTGTCCTCAGGAGGAACCTGGTGCAGAACTGCTATCCGTGGAAGCCATCAGCTCAAGGGATATATGTGTAATTTTTCTGTTACTGAGAGGTGGGCAGACCATTAGCATCTGCCTGAGGAGTGCAGCACTAATGTGCCAAATGTCAAAGAAGAAGCTGCCAGGTCTATTCTGTAAGAAAGACGTTGAAGTGTAAAACTGGGAGGAGTATTGTTGTAAACTGTTGAGTATTAAGTCCTGGCAGCCAAAACAATGCAGCCATTTGAAGGGATAAAAATGCACTATTAAATAGTAAATTCAATAGGTGTTAGGCTATAAGCAGTTCTGACTGGGGGGGCAAAGAAAATTATAAGCTCGTTCTTGTCTTCTTCTAAGTCAGACAGCTGCATTTGAATCTGGCTTTGTATTAGGATGATCTCTGTCCTGGCTTTTGAGCAGGAAGGAGTGGACAGCCCCAGAAAGCGTTTGGGAGGTTGGTGCAGCCTCTGGGAATGGCACTAATGTATCTAGATACAGCTCTCAGCCAGCTGTTGCCTAAAGTGTTCCGTGCTTTCCCCAGCAAAACACTGAAGTCTGAGCTTAATTTTCACTGTCGTCCTAATGCATCCTAAAGCAGAATAACGATGGGTCAAATTTTCTGCCAGAGTAAAGCAGGCTAGCTGCATTAACGGCAGTGCTGCCCTGAAATGCAGGAGCATTGGCCTGGGGTATTTACAGACTCCTTACTGGCAATTCTAAATGCATCAAAATAATTCAAAAAAATAGGGAAACTTGAAGTCTGTATTTTAAAGCTGGACTAAAACCAGAGTGAGGAATCCAGCAGATAAAAGTTGTGGGGACTAACCTTACAAATAAGCAACAGCACGTTAATTGAAAGGTCTTGGGAACAGAGAGGACTGACACTTCAGTCTCGTTGATGAGGTTAATTGAGAGACATTGCCAGGCGATCAGATTTCAGAGCAAGTATATCCCAGACTGACCATGCCAAATTGTTGGTGTTTTACTAGCGTAAGATGTGATTATAGCATCTCGTACTGCAATGCTTGCTGGAATTTGCTCTCCAGAGAGGGCTTGATTGAATTCCCACTGCCTTCACAGGTTAAAAATGAGATAGAATTCATTAGTCACTACTATAGTGGTTCTTGGAAGCAGTTTAAAGCCATACCCAAAGAAGAAATTTAGTTGATTAGATTTTTTTGAATTCCTAACTTTTTTCTCCTAGAAAAAATCTAGAATAAGGTTTATCTTAATTTGAAATGTATCTTAAACCCAAATGTATTTCTATTATTTAAATATTCATCATTGTGTGTCTGCTTTCTGCTGGAGACCTTCTCCAGCCAGGCTCGTGCAACCAGAGTTTGTCGACATACTAACACACCTCCATCGGTTGTATCTCCCCCTACACAGGAGGAGAGAAATGATTTCCTTCTTTTCTGCTTATTCAACTAATTTGGATCCTTGATGAGTTCATTTAAACCTGAAAAGTTTAGAGCTGGTTGAAAAAGCAGGAAAGCTACTTCTCTTCCAGCTGAGCCACTAAAAACTAGGAGTGAGTAAATGAGACTTTTCTGAAGTCTCAGAGAATGCATTAAACCGAAGCTATCAGTCCAGCTCTCTGCAGAAAATTTCTCTTTTGCTTAGCAAATCAGCTTTTAGTGCAAAATATATTTAAATCATTTCTCTTATGTAGCCAGCACATTTAGGGTAGTTTTATTTAACTAATAAAGGAATATTCTGAAAGGCAATTTTTGTTCATTCAATTGAATACCAATTTCTATCCAAATAGACTGTGACACAAATACTGAATAATCAGCTAATAAAAAAGAAATGCACCCTTCACCATTTTCTAATAGAAGAGAAAATGTAAAAATTAAGAATCCCAGGCATGCTATACTGCATAATAGCATGAGCGTGTAGTATCTCCCTGTTAGGTAGAAAGTGCCAGTGGTATTGTAAATGCTGTGCTCAGACTTTAACAGTTACGAACCAAAGAAAATCATGCTTTGGTATAGAAAATTAAAGCTAAAAAGGCAAAGCAAGATAACACTGGAGGAGTTAGCTGTATGTTTCCTGCTTGCTGACCTAAGCCACAATTTGAGTAATTGACTAAATGGACTTTGATTTTCCATCACCTTACCTCGACTCCTACGTACAAACCTGGAGGAAAGGCAAGCTGCTGTCCAGGGATGCAGGGGAGACCCAGCATGACAGGGTGGGGGGCTGAGGGCTTTGCAGGGTGCTCAAGGCCAGCAGGGCTGGTCCATCATCCCCCAGTGAGTCCCCAGTGCTGTCTTTCTCTTTCCTCCGCAGACCTGGCTGCTGACGAGCAGCTCCTGCACCTGATGGCCCTGCGGTATGGCGATGCCTCCAGGAGAATCGGCTTCTCTGACTTCGTGTGCTGCATGCTGCGCCTTGAAACCATGACCAGTGAGTTTCGGTGCCGGGGCCTGGGGTCGGGCAGGGGATGTGGCAGCAGAGAGCTTGGAAAGACAGAGGGCAGTGGCAGGATGCAAGGGATGTGCTGCTAGACATGACAATACATGTCTAACAGTGTAGCTTGGAAACAACAAACCTGCCCAAAGTCCAGGCGTGGTCCAGGCATCTCTTCAGGCAGCCTGTTTGCCAGAAACAGATTTGTCTCCTGCTCACAGGAGCAATCGGCTGGTAAAGAGCAGCTTACTGCTGGGAGAAAGCAGCAGCTGGGAATACAGTGATGCCTTCTCTGAAAGGGGCCAGGAGGAAGTCTGGCCTCCAGTTGCCCATCAGAGCTCGTGCTGCCCTGTGTTTTCCCTGCTGATGAGTGCTCACGATCAGCTTCTTCATCTGCCAGCCCTTTTTTGCTGCATGAATCTAGCCTGGCCTCTGCAGGTTTGTTCTTAGAGCCCCTGTGCACCAAGACTCATTTTCTAAAAGCGAGATGTGTCCTTGTGATGGTGCCTTTCCACACAAGTTTGAGCGTCCTGGTCCACAGCAGAGCTTTCTCCAAGGTGGTGTGGAGTGTTACCAGTACCGCTGAGGGAAGACTACACTCATTCACAGCCAGTGAAGAGGAAAGAGGCAACTGCTGTCAAGTGGAAGGCTTTATCTTTTGGTTAAAATTTGGAGAAGTCTGGAAGTCTGAACCACAGCAAGGGTGGTGCTTTTTGGGTTGTTTTTTGGTTTTTTTTTACTGGAGAGGTGTTCCCACCAACTTCAGTGAATTCATCTCGTTTTTTTGGTAAGCAGAAGGTCTGAGATCCTTCTCAGTGGATGAACAAACCCGTGCCCTGTGTTGTGTCCAGCTATTGTCTGGCAGTTGCAAGGAGGGAGTGTCTGTAAATAAGCTTTTGCCTGAAAGTAAATGAATTTCTGTTTTACGAAAGCACATTTTTTGCCATTATAAGTATTTTGACTGGAAAATCTGGTAGTTAAACAAACCCAGCAATTGTGACCCATGTGCTAGAACATTGCTACAGCAATTTAGTTTATCTTTGGAATGAGCTGGGTTTCAACAGTGCATGGAAAGGAGTATTAATTTTTTGCCCGTGTGTTTTTACCACTGATGCTTTATGAGCGAATAGTGGTCAGCGGATCTGCCTGGATGACACTGCCTAAAACCCATTTCAAGGGAGTACAGCAGAAGCAGCACAGAAAGTCAAGGCATGTCCTGATATTTAATGCTTTTGTTGAAATACAGACAACTTGTAAACACCCATTTTTTTTTATTATACTTGTCACTCGCTGTAGATGAGAATTCTTATGCCTAAATTAGTACCATGGCATTTTTTTTCATCTGAAAAAGATCCTCTTACATTTTAAGTGCCTTAAACACAGCTCCTTTACATCCATGTGGAAAGGAAGCTCTAAAAGTTTCATTGCTGTCTATAATGAGTATCTTAAAATGCTCTCAAGTCTTTCAGTTATCACTTTAGAGCGGGATTAATGTGGAATACATTTCTCAAACTTTTCAAATCATTGTGAATAAGATTTTTACAGGAAAGGATAAGGGTGCCAAGTGGGAATAAAAGGCAGTCCACCTTTATGATGATGTGAATACAGCAGGGAAGATAAAATCTGCCCCATTAAATGATTACTCATCCTTTCAAGATAGCCAGAGATGAGACCTAAACCAAAAGCGGCAGCTTCTTTGCAGACTCTATTTAACTGGAGTTAATGAAGCGGTAAAGGGGCACTTACTTCTGCGCAGCGGAGGTAACTTCAGCGCTGCCATTTGTTCCTAGAAAGACTGCTGGGCACAAGCCCAGCCCTGCAAATACAACCTTGTCGAGGGGGTGCAACATAGTGATTTCCCTGTTCTGTGACTTTCTTCAGAGCACTGTAGGCTGGATGTGCTTCATCATGTTAGCGTTCCTCTCCGCTTTCTGTCTCCTCTGGATTGTATAGGGAGCTCTGCTTGCCTCCTAAGGGGCAGATGAGCAATGTGCCCCTGTGCCCTGTTCCTACACTCTCCCAGCAGCCTTGCATTTTTGTCTAAAGTGGGGCAGGTTTCAAAACATTCATGCTCTTACAATGTCTTTTCCAGTCAGGGTGGGAAACAGGCTCCTGGAAAAATGTGTCATGCAAGGATATACAGACAAATTTGTTTCAGCTTTTTATTACTGTTTATAGCAGCACATCTCTAGGAGAAAAGTAATTTCAAAATAAATAAAAAGAACTCAGAATACTATGCTTTAACTTTATCCAAACACTTTTGGTTTGAACGATTCTGCTAGACAAACTGCAATATAAATGTGCATATAGAATATCGATATTTGAATGGATTTATATTTTCTGATGGCAAAGTGTCCTGTCAGGAAAATTTCAGCAATGTTGATTTCAAACTCTAGCTGAATAACAGCAGCATCTGCATTTATATTCCCTGGAAAAAGCTTGCAAGGCTTGCTAATGACTTCAAGAGAAGCACTTCCTTTAGGACACACTGCGATCACTCACTGCCAGGAAGGATGGAAAAGGACCAACACAGTTTCCCTGTGGGAAGATGTGTTTCATTAGTTCGTCATTCTCCTGTCACTCTTCAGGCGGGAGGTACAATTGAAACAAATTACGAGAGGAGATGAAAGCAGTCACATTGAGCACTCCCTGTCTCTACACTTTTGCCAAATTCTGGTCCCGCAATAGGGATGCCTTCCCAGGCAGTGATCCAAGAGCTAAGGCAGAGCGGGCACCCAGCACAGCGAGGACACATGGCTAGGCAGGACAGTGTGTGTGGACACCCGAGCCAGGCAGATCATCCCAGCACAGGGGCTGCGGCTCTTCTCCTCAGCTGCCACAGCCTTATGTCTGCATTACATTCTTGCTTTGTTCTCAGGAAATAAGATTTTCTTTGTTCTACCCCTAGGTGCATTTCAAAACTTAGCAGAGGGCGGATCACAAATTTTGATGACGGCAATGGAGGTGAGAATGCTCCCTTCGTCTCTTCTGTCCAGGTCCAAAGTGGGACCACTGAGTATGTTAGCAGGAAGGTGAAGTTAAAGACGGTGTGTGATGTATGCTGCTAGGGGTTTTGTCTCCGACACCAACAGTGGTGAGGGTTTCCCCGGCTCGATGTGCCTAATAGGTGGGAGGTAATTCTGTGGGGTTCCGTGGCCCCAGTCACACAGCCTCGCTGGGGTCACCACAGATCTGTGGTGGCCATCCACGTGCAAAGTACAGAGTCTTCCCTCATCGATGCCAGCCTGCCACTGCTGGAAACGTTGCTCAAAGTGACTTTGAGGAAGCAGCCAAAATAAAATCCATGCTCTCATTTCTCACTGCCCCAGCTGTTAATTCTGAATTGTGAAACTACTTGGTTTTAAGAAAGAAATAGCAGACTAATGGTTGCTGCTGCTCTTTGTCTTAAAAGCACAGCCTGAAGGACAGCTAGCCGAATGGGGATACTCAGCATTTTTATCAGCTAGTCTAAAGCAAAACTCCTGCTGTACTCCATAGTGGTATGCCTGAGTGCTCCATTCTATCAGTCTGGGGACTGTTATATGAGCACACAGTGTTTAAAAAGTTGTTTTTAAAAGACCTTTTACAATCTTGCTGGCTCCTGTTTACACTCTGTGGTTAGTTCAGTGGCTCATCGTTAAATATTTGTTGCACGTAGAGCTGAGCAGAGTTTCCAAGCAGAGGTCCTGAACCTGTTTTACAGGGTAGTCTGCAGGATAACCGTGTTCCCATAGCCTGCCATCCCTGCCACTGACAATCACGCAGGTGCTGTCCTTTCCCAGTAACTGCTCCTGCTGCAGCTGCAGCAATAATTTAGCATGGAAAGCAACACATGGAAAGTGTTTGTAGGTCTGAATTTTAATAATGGGGAAAGGTAGTTCCCAAACCCCTTAACTATGCTGTGCAGGACAAAAGGACCATAGTTACTGGGTCACAGCCTGAAGGTACTGAGACACGTCTGAAGATTTACTGCAACATCACTATCTAAATGCACCTTTTCTTCTCCTTTTTACAGTGGCTGACTCTTGTCATGTACACCTAAAGAGATGTCAGAGCTCAGTGTGGCTGGTAAGAAATCTCCTTAGTACTATACACACTGAGAAGAAAGAGGTGGGTGCCCTTAGCAGTGGCCACAGGGACTATGAGTGGGGGCCTTACAGAAATCTTACCCTGGTGTTATGGTGGGTTTTTGAGAGAAAGAGAAAGGTGAGAGGTGCAGTGTGAGTGGGGCTGATGATGAGCTGCAAAGCGAATTGGACTTTAGGCAATTTTTTCTGGGGAATTGCTCATGGCCTTGTCAGTTGCTTAGACCACAAATGTCTCAGCCACTTGCCCCCTGTTCCCACCTGAGGTAATACAGTTTCAAATAGATCGACTAGCAGAACTTGTCTTTTCTTTTTCTTCTTCTTCTAAGGGATATAATTAATCCTCCATAGCTCACATTGCTGCAGCAGATGTAAAGCCAAGTAGAAGCTGGGGATATGGAGTCACTTAGATTTCTTGGTCAGTCTGATTTCACTTTTTTAACTGAATTACATAATTTGATTTACCTTCGAACAACAGTCCCTATGATGTGTTTCACTGATGTTTGCTCACTCTGTACCAGTCCTGGAGAGGAGACGTTTTTACCCTGAAGTTTACCTGGACTTTCCAATTTTTCTACTTGGTTCTAGTGAAGAACTCTGCCTTTTCCTACAAAGCTTGTCCTATTTATACATCAATAAACCATCTCAGCCATTATGCTTCTGCTAACCCACTGGGACGCAGCTGTTCGCAGTTACAATGGGTAATGAATTAGTGCTGGTCCTAGGCATTTGGAACTAAGGAGAAACAGGGAGGAAATCCAGTCCTTGGAGAAAAGGTACAGTGGAGAGCCAGCAGCCTCCTGCCACTGTGCTGCGGTTGACCCCAGGAACTCACAGAGCACCCTTGAGCAAAGTCAACCTTCCTTATCAACCCGGTTCAAAAGCGGAGTGAAAAAACAAAAAAAACTAGGACCTTCATTGACATCCAGATGAGCCTTCCTATAGACAGGAATTACAATAATAGATAATAGAAGAACAGCATCTCTGGTATCTCACATCCTGTTTCTGAAGGCAGGTGACTTTGGATGCCAGCTTTGGTGAGAAGTTGAAAGAGGAAATGTATAATCTGGGTATAAATTGCACTCCCCCAGGGAGAAAACACTGTAGATTCAGACCCAAGGCAGGGACAGCTCTGTGTCTTTCACCCTTGACTTTCACGCATTTTAGCATTCATGCCCAGCTGCTCCTATGTCTTGGCTGCTAATTACACCCTCTGTGTCCATCTGCAGCAGGAGCTGAGCCTCACCACTCAGCACTGCGATGCCTTCACCTCTCTGAGCTCTGTTTGCACGTTTTTTTTTCTTTGGAAGTCTTCCCTTTGCAGTCAGAGGCTTTTGGACAGTGCACCTTCCCTTTGTCACAGCAAAATGGTATTTTGATGTGTTGATGTGCAGCAACACGTTATTGACAAACACAGCACCCATCCCTTGCACCGCAGAGTATCCTTAGGTAAATATAAGACAAGAAGGACCTCGCTTTGAGAGATGAAGTTGCTTAATTTATTGCTTGCAAATGATACTCATAGTCTATTTAGTCTTCTTTTTTCCTTTCATGAATCATTCATAAACTGATAATAACTTCTGCAAATATATCATTAATCATAATTTTCACTTACCGGTTTTGAATAAAATTCTGCCTGTAGGGTGTTTGTAAGCAGTTCACTTGAGCAATTCAGCAGCCACTTGCAGCAGGAGGCTGGGCGGTCACAGCACGGACCCTTCAGAGGACTGAAACTCTTTAAACTAGAGCCTAACAAACCATAGGCGATGTGAGAAAACACACTTGGCGTTCGTTGGAAAAAAAAAAACCTGTTGAAAAAAAAATTCTCATTAGTGATCTCTAAAGACTGACCTTCAGCTGTCTGTTTTTTGAGTGAGTCTCTTTACCTCTGTTTTAGGTGGATTTTCTGCTCCCCAGAATGACAGAGCCCAAGGCTACCCCGTACAAGAGCCATCCATGGAAGCTCTTGATAAACCAGACACAGTGAAGGAGTGAACCCAAGTTTTTTATGAACATTTGTTTACACTTGATGGTACTCAGATGTCTGGATGGAGAGTCCCTTTTCAGGCAAACTGGAGTTGCTTTGTAGAGAGAAGATGAGTTAATGAGAGAGATCCATGGGCAAACTGGTAGTGCTTAATGGTCCGGGCAAGCTGGAAGTGCCGACTATAATCTCCTCTCATCTTCCTGTAAATAGTACGGCTGTTTCTCCTGGTTAATGCACAGAAGTCAGGAACAGCTCTATTAACTTCATTGCAAGTAAGACCAGAATCAGGCCTTTTGTGTGGAAGGAGTGTCTGTTGCTTAGATAACAAAAAAAATTAAGAAACAGTTTTATTTGAATTATTTCTTAATTTGCTTGTGTGCCATTTCTATACGCCAGAAAAAGGTTGAAGAAATTAATCATAATTCATAAATAACACCAGTAGATTTGCCTTTTTTTTTTTTACTTTTTATCAGTAAAAAAAAGTAAGCAAGTTATATACATATTTGAGTTTGTCAACTGTAAGGATTCCATTTTATTTGCTATGGCAATGAAGAGGCATATTAGAGTAGTAGAACAGATCATTCAGTGTTTTCTTCTGATTTCCAGCATCTGTATCAGGACTGTCTGGGAAGAGACAAATTTATCTGAACTGCATGCTCTTTCTCTATCCTGATGTCTTTAAAAATATAGGGCTTTTTCAGATATAATTCCTTCTCAAAAGTTTAACTGAAATCTGCTAAATCACTGTGACCTTTCTGTAGCCTGCACACAAACTCCGCTTTCATAGTTGTGGTTTTTTTTATCATGTGGTAAACGCAAAGCTAGTGATCTATTCTACTGAACTACTGACAAAAAATCTCTGCAGACTATTTGTGGAAAATGCCAAAAATAAGGATGCAAATGTCGATGGATGAAAGCAATTGAGGTTGCCATAGCAATATAATTCACACTGTGCCTCACCCAGACCTTCTGGCCAAGTTTCCATCGAGGCATCCACATGCTAGCAACAGATTTACTCATTTGGCAGCAAGATGTTACACACTGGAGCAACTACTACGTCACAAGGTAAAGAAGGGACCTGTGTCAGTTATCATGAGGTCGGTCTGCGGCAGTGTCTCTTGCTACATCTTGGAGAGCATTACTCATGTTGGTAGGTCTTATGCAAGCGGGGCCACTGAACCCACCCTTTCACTGAAAATGTGGGGAAAGAGAAATCAGTAAAATGAGACTATTCCAATATTTTTCATTTTTTTTAAAACAAATCAGTTCTTTCTCCAAAGTGTGACTTACACATCCCACCTGAAATCATTAACCATTAATTAAGCTCTCTGAAAATAAAACTCAAAGTTGGCAAAGAGGAAAGATAAATAAAAGAGGTGGCCATAGAAAAATAAATATGCTTTGCTAAAAAGGTGTATTAGTAGATCCATCTCAGAGAAGTATGCTTGTTTAGTTTAGCCTGGGAATTCAAAAAGGGTAAGTAGAAGTCTGGAAGTACTTCTGTTTGATGTCCACCATGCAGTTCAGGGATGCTCAGGTTGGCTCAGACCTGCTGGGAACAAGCTACACAGAAGTCACTCATGGTAAAATTGTGAAATTCAGTTCAAGTCAATGGTTTAAATACATTATTGTTGTGTGAAAGTCCCATCTATAAAAATACCAAGCTGTTCAGATCAGTGCATATAAGATCGGTCTTAAGAATCTTAATTTGCAGAAAATGTATTATGTTTCCTTTTGTTGTGATATGTCATTGCCTTTCTGTGGAAGGCAGTTCTGCTTGTCATGAGACAAAGGTCTTTGTCTCTAATAACTTAGTCTGGCTACAGGCTAAAATGTTTCTTCTTCATTGAAAAGCTAGCAGCAGACACAGATATCCCAGATGAGAAACATCATCAACATGTAAGATTATCTCCCTGTGGACAGATGCAGGTCGTGCCAGATCTCCTCACGCAAGGGGTACCCATGCCCAGAACCCCTGCAGCTGGTCACCACTGCAAATGTTGCCAGCTGGAGCCCGCCTCCGCCTTCATCACACCAACCCTTCTTTCTGGTGTGTGCGGTCTGTGCACACCAGTGGTCTCGGGGATGAACATACAGCCCCTTCGGGTTTGCAGGCTGGTGCCTGCATGCTGGTCCCACACTGGGGCAGAAAGTAATAACTCACTGCTGTCAAGCTGAGCGTGGCTGCCTGTCTGTAGGGCTGCAAGAATTGGTATTCCACTTGATTTATACTTCCAAGCAAGCTAATTAAGCAACAATTCGTGAGGAATCCATCATTGTGACAGACTTGTTGATTAACCATCCCACAAGCAAAGTCAAGGGTGTTTGGTAGCCTGAAAAAAAAATCGGGTCAATAGGGAGAAAAACAATGATTTGGCCATAATACAACAGTGACTATTATTTCCAAAAGCAACAAGGACCTTAATACATTTCACAAACACAGGGACCAACATTGAAAACAATGGCAGCTCAGATTGGTGGGGTGTTAGATAAAGAGGGAAAGCATCTACATCTCAGCTTTGTATAATTCAGCTGTGAAGGGACGGTGCCCCTGTTAAAATCTTCTGTGCACCTTCATCTGTGTTTGCCAGTTCTGAAATGTTAGTGCAATCCCCATGAGGTTCCTGGCATTTGTGAAATCTCTCAGGTTCATGCAATTATGATTAATATCATCTCCAATTTTTTTTATGAAAATCAGTTTCTAGTCCGCAGGGACTCAAGTCTGTAAAGCCCGAAGAGGATCTGCTATTACAAATTGAAGAAGAAGGACCTCAAACAAACGCTTTATTTTTAAATCTTCATGATGCTAAAACGCTGAAGAGGGTAAGAAGCAGGCAATGTGAAGAAACAGAGCTGAAGCGGGTGAGATTAGTGATTCTGAACACCCTAGGACCGAAGACAGGATAAGAGCTGATGAAATTAGGTAGGATCTGAGAAAACCATTAGCATTAGAAGGACTTTGATGCAGAAGTGGTGACAGCTAACCCTGCAAGCATAATCTCTGGATATAGATCTTGAAGCCCTGCTGTTAACTGTTCTTCTCCTGGGCCCTGGAGGCCCCATGGCTGGCATCTGCCTGACAGAGGCCATGCCCAATCCAGCAAGGGTTCATGAAAGGCAGGTCCTGCTTGACCAACCTGATCTCCTTCATTAACCAGGTGAGCCAACTAGTGGGTGAGGGAAAGGCTGTGGATGTTGCCTACCTGGACTTCAGTAAAGCCTTTGACACTGTTCCCCACAGCATCCTCTTGGAGAAACTAGCTCCCCGTGGTTTGGATGGGTGTACTCTTCGCTGGATAAAGAACGGGCTGGATGGCCAAGCCCAGAAAGCGGCGGTGAACAGAGTTAAATCCTTCTGGTGGCTGGTCACAAGTGGTGTTCTCCAGGGCTCAGTTTTGGGACCAGTCTTGTTTAAAATCTTTATCAATGATCTGGATCAGGCGATTGAGTGCTCCCTCAGTAAGTTTGCAGATGACACCAAATTGGGCAGGAGTGTCAATCTTCTCGAGGGTAGGAAGTCTCTGCAGGGGGATCTGGACAGGCTTTATCGATGGGCCGAGGCCAACTGTATGAGTATCAACAAGGCTAAATGCCGGGTCCTGCACTTGGGTCACAACAATCCCATGCAACGCTACAGGCTTGGGGAGGAGTGGCTGGAAAGCTGCCCAGCGGAGAAGGACCTGGGGTTGCTGGTTGACAGCCGG
>Ga0065711_1002835_pt1 | contig 44873 bp, 44 predicted proteins | sample Hoacrofraction12_FD_59098 | JGI IMG/M metagenome (GOLD analysis project Ga0065711, IMG submission 59098) | Hoatzin crop microbial communities from Cojedes, Venezuela - Epithelial fraction 12 v2 (version 2) | ecosystem: Host-associated > Birds > Digestive system > Esophagus > Crop | place... | reverse complement strand
CCCGAAATTATGGGCGTTTGCGCCGCCGCGATGGCGCGAGCGAGCATTTCGTCGTTAAAGCACCACAAATCCTCCTTGCTGCCGCCGCCGCGCGCGATTATGATCGCATCAAAGCCCATTTTATCGGCTTTTTTTAGATTTTCTATCAAATTTTGCGCAGCGAGTTCGCCTTGAACGAGCGAATTAAAAATCGTAAATTTGCACAGAAAATAGCCACTTTGCGCGATTCTGTTTTTAATATCAGCCCACGCTGCGGAGGTTTGGCTAGTTATGATGGCGATATTTTGCGGAAATTTAGGGATTTTCTTTTTTCGATTCGGATCAAAAAGCCCTTCGTTTGCGAGTTTCTCTTTTAACGCATTAAATTTCGCCTCCAAATCGCCGTCACCTGCGAGTTTCATGGAATTTGCGATGAATTGATACGAGCCGTTCGCCGTATAAAGGCTAACTTTGCCAGATAAAATCACTTTATGCCCGATTTGTGGGGCAAAAATCACACGCGAATTTGCGCCGCGAAACATCGCGCAGGAAATCGACGCCTTGGCATCCTTAATCGTAAAATACCAATGCCCAGAATTGTGGCGCGTAAGCTGCGAAATCTCGCCTTGGACTGAAATATCGCTAAAATGGGTCTCCAAGAGCGCCTTTGACTGCTCATTTAGCTCGCTAACCTCAAAAATCATGCTTTGCGCACCTTTTTTGCGATGAAAAGCGTGGAAACGTCGAAGCTAAAGCCTTGGACGACCTCGACTGAAAAGCCCGCATTTTGGAGTGCGAGCGTGAAATTTTTGCTGTCTAGGAAATTTCCGATTGATTCTGGCAAATATTCGTACGCTTCCCTATTTTTCGAGATTGCGCCGCCGATTTTGGGCAAAATTCGACTGATGTAAAAATCGCGCATTTTTGAGATTATGCCGCTTTTTTGCGGCTTTGTAAATTCCAAAACGACCAAATAGCCGTCGTTTTTGAGCACTCGGTTAAACTCAAGCAGCGCAGATTCGAGATCGACGACGTTTCTGATGCCATAGCTTATGCTTAAAATTTCCGCACAATCGCTCGCAAGTGTCGTTTCCGTCGCGGTTGCTTTGATGAAATTGAAATTTGGAAATTTCCCTTTCGCGACCTCGAGCATCTTTTCGCTAGGATCTACGCCGATTAAAGTGTCGATATTTACGCCCTTTTCTTCGGCTGTCTTCGCCCAAATGCCCATCATATCGCCAGTCCCGCACGCGACATCAATAATTGAGACACTGCCGCCCAAAAATCGCTCCAAAACCTGATTACACGCCGATTTGCGCCAGCTAATATCGACGCCAAAGCTCATAATTCGGTTCGCTTTATCGTACGTAGGCGCGATTTCATCGAACATTTCTATGATTTTTTCCTGTTTATTCACCTTGATTTCCTTCTAAAATTCTCAAATTTTGGATAATTTTACCCTTTTTATCAACAATTTTGCTTTTTTGAGAAAAAAGCTTTTTGTTTATCTCTTTTTTTAGCTTTGGAAGCTCCAAATTTAGGGTCTCTTCGTAGGTTTCGACAAATTCCATAAACGCACTAAATTTCTTGATTTTTTCAAACCTGCGCGCGATTTTTTGTATTTTTATCACCGCAGTTTCGTCCAAATTCGCACCAAATGCCGATAAAACCGGCGAAAGAGTTAAAAATTTATCCGCCAAGTCCATAAAACCGGCGTCATCTTCATTTAAATCGCTCAAATTTGGGATAATTTTTTCGCTCAAATTCCTCAAAGCCGCAGGAAATTTGACCTCAAATTCGGTGATTTTCGCGCGAAATTTATTCTCGTTGTCGTGCAAAAATTGCTCGTAAAGATCGAATTTTTCGGTAAATTCCGCAGTCTCTAGAAGCGCTAAATTTTCGCTCGTGGCGAAATTTACGCTCTTTGAAAGCTCGAAATATGCGGGATAATCTTTTAAAATTTTAGCCATCGTGTCCAAATTTTGGCACTCTTCGATCTGTTCGCTCAAGTCGCGCACGCAAATTTGAAGCTCGGAGGAGAAAATTTCATCAAAAAACGCGAAAAATGCGCCAGATAAGCAAAAGTGTGAAAAGTTGTTTGAAAAATCGTAGTCGTTTTGCAGAAATAGCCTAGTTTTGGTGTAGCAATCCATTTTGTCCTATCCGTAAAAAAAGATAGGACATTTTAGCAAATTTTCCTTAATTTTGGCAGTGTGAGCAGCCATCGATCACTGCAACGGTGGTGAATTTTTTCACGAAGCCGCCAAATTTACTCTCAACTTTGCTTTTGCAAAGATCAATATCGATATCATCCTCAAATACGTCATAAACGGCGCCGCAGCACTCGCAAACCACGTGAATATGGGGCTTTTCGTAAATATCAAATTTCGTTTTTTGGTTTGGAATTGGCACTTCAACGACCATCCCAGTCTCAACGAGCGCCGATAAATTCTTATAAACCGTAGCAAGCGAAATCGACGGATAGTCCTTTTTAATGTCGCTATAAAGCTCATCAATCGTCGGATGAGTGTGCTTTGAGAGCACTTTTAGGACAGAAAGACGCTGCGGGGTTGCCTTCAGGCCGCTATCTTTGAGCATTTCAATGTAATTCAACTCGTTTCCTTTATGAAAAATTCGTAATATTATAATCAAATAATATTAAATTAAAATTAGTTTTTTAATAATATTTATCAGTTAAAATTTTTTTAATTATACTTTCTGGATCGATGCCTAGCTTTTTTTCGACTGCCGAAGTGGCGCCATGCTTGATAAAATGGTCATCATATTCAAAAGTGATGACTTTAACGTCCGAAATTCCGCGATCATGCAAAAATGAGATTAAAATTTCGCCCACACCACCGCGCTTTGCGCTATCTGAAAAAATATACCAAATTTTGCTAAATTTCGCCAAATTTAAGAGAAATTTCTCATCGAGCGGTTTTGCAAAAACCAAATCGATCAAATTTGATTTAAATTCCAGCCCTTTTGCCACCTGCGCGGCCTTTCCGACGCCATTTCCGTAGCCGATGAGCGAGATTTTGGCATGGTTATTCTCCAAAAACTGCGCTTTCGCAAATTCGATCTTTGGCGCGCGAATTTCATCAAATTTAAACGCACCTCTAGGATAGCGAATCGCCAAAACGCCCTTGTGTTGGTAAGAGTATTCCAGAATTTCTTTGAAATTCTCCGCGCTTCTAGGCGCGCAAAGCGAAATGTTGGGGATTGGCGAAAGATAGCTAATGTCAAATGCGCCTTGATGCGTCTGTCCGTCTTCACCCACGATGCCCGCACGATCGATACAAAGCACAGCGTCAAGGTTCATAATCGCCAAATCATGGATAATCTGATCGTATGCGCGTTGAAAAAATGTCGAATATATCGCGATATAAGGCTTAAAACCCTCTTTTGATAGCGCTGCCATCGAGGTTACGCCGTGCTGCTCGGCGATCGCTACATCCCAGAAACGCTCTGGAAATTCCGCAATTAGGCGGTCCATGCCAGTTCCTTTTGGCATCGCAGCGGTGATTCCAACGATATTTTCGTGCTTTTTGGCCAAATTTAGAAGCGTTTTTGAGAAAATTTCAGTCGCACTCGCCCTATCGCTCGCACTCAAACTCTCCCCGCTGTCCAAATCAAAAGGCCCCACGCCGTGCCATTTCTCCTCGTATCCTTCGGCCTTTTCATAACCTTTGCCTTTGATTGTTTGCGCGTGCACGACGACTGGGCATTTGAGATTTTTGGCTAGCTTTAGGGTTTTGATGATGGCTTCTAGATTATGCCCGTCAATTGGGCCGATGTAGCGAATTCCAAGCTCCTCAAAAAATAGCCCCGGCATGATGAGTTTGAAACTATCTTCAAAGCGTTTTGCCATATATTGGGCGCCCTCGCTCATATTTTTGCGGAAAAAGCTCTTCACTGCACCACGAAATCTGCTATAAGTGTGGCTCGCCATCTTTTGGCTTAAATATTTGCTCAAAGCGCCGATTGGTTGAGAAATGCTCATCTCGTTGTCATTCAAAATCACGACACAAGGGAATTGATTGTCCCCAAGCTCATTTAGCGCCTCATACGCCATTCCGCCGCTCATCGCGCCATCACCGATAAACGCCACTGGCACTCGCTCCTCATTTTTCAGCTTTATTGCCTTTGCGGCGCCCAAAGCAAGGGAAATCGACGTCGAGCTGTGACCAGCTACGAAATAGTCAAATTCGCTCTCTTCAGGCTTTGTGTAGCCTGAAATTCCATCAATTTTGCGCAAGCTAGAAAACTCATCCCAGCGCCCAGTTAAGAGCTTATGCGTGTAGCTTTGATGGCTCACGTCAAAAATAAACGGATCGCTTTTCGCGTCAAAAACGTAATGCATCGCCACGATGAGCTCAACCGCGCCCATATTTGAGCTCAAATGGCCGCCGTTTTGGCTGACGACCTCTAAAATTCGCGCCCGAATTTCGTCACAAAGTGCCTTTAATTCCGAAATGCTCTTATCTTTGATGTTCATTTCGCGCCCAAAATCTCCCTTAAATTCGCCAAGACTCTGAGATTTTGTTTCGGTTTTCCGATTGTGATGCGAATCGCATTTAGCCCATAACTGCGCAAATTTCGCAAAATTATGCCGCGTTTCATGAGAGAATCGCAAATTTCAGTCGCGTTAAATCGCTCATCAAATTCGAACGTGATGAAATTTGTGTAGCTCGGGATGAAATTTATCCCCATTTCCTGCGCAAATTCCTCAAATCGCGTCATCTGTTTGAGATTATTTTTGAGCGATTTTTTGACGAATTTTTCATCCTTTAGCGCGCTAATTGCGGCGGCTAGGCTCAAATTTGTAATATTAAATGGCGGCCTAATTTTTGAAAGCTGCGAAATGATTTGAGTGTCTGCGATGCCGTAACCAACGCGCATTCCGCCAAGTCCGTAAAGCTTCGAAAATGTGCCAGCGTAGATTAGATTTTTGAATTCACTTATCAAATCTTTTGGATAAAGTGCCGTTTTTTCGTCCTTAAATGCGGCAAATTCGTTATACGCAGCGTCAAGCAAAACGATCGTATCATCGTCAATTTCGCGCAAGAATCGCAAAATTTCGTCGCGCTTTAGACTCTCTCCGAGCGGATTATTTGGCACGCAAAGTGCAATAATGCCGATTTTATCGCGGTTTGCTTTATAAATTTCAAGGAATTCGTCCAAATTATGGAATTTTGACTGACATTTAATCACCTCTGCGCCCACATGACGAGCGTAAATTTCATACATCGCAAAAGTGGTCTTAGCGACCAAAACAGCGCTATTTGCGTTGAGTTTTGCGTGAAAAAGAAACTCAATTATCTGATCGCTGCCAGCGCCGATGATGATGTTTTTATCACTAACACCAAAACGCTTTGAAAGCGCGTTTTTAAGCTCAAAATAGCTATCGTCTGGATAGAGATTGCCGCATTTTGCGAGCTTTTTAATGGTCTTTTGTGCCGCTTTTGGCGCTCCGAAGGGATTTTCGTTGGAGGCGAGTTTAATCACCTTTTTTGGCGAAATTCCAAATTCGCGCACGACAAGTTCAATCGGCTTTCCAGCCTCGTAATTTTCGATATTCTCTAAAACTTTGTTAAATTTCATCACTCATCTCCATTCATATAACTTCCCAGCCACTCGATCTCGCAACCCGAATGCTTCGCGTCAGCAAAGGCCTGGCCGACATTTTCATCATCGATGTGTCCCTGAAAATCGATAAAAAAGCGGCTTACGAAGTCTTTTTGCTTGATCGGACGGCTCTCCAATTTGGTTAAATTTATGTTATTATCCTTAAATGCCTGCAAAAGGCGCGCGAGCGAGCCCGCTTTGTGGTCGGTTTGCGCCATAATGCTGGTTTTGTCGTTGTCAGTTTTTTGATTTTTGAAATCGCTTAAAATCAAAAATCGCGTGCGGTTTGCGAGATTATCCTCGATTTTATCGAACATCACGGGCACTTGGTAAATATTCGCGGCGATTTGCGAGCAAATTGCGGCCGAATTTGGCGTGTTTGAAGCGCGCTGTGCAGCCATCGCTGTGGATTTCGTCGCGATAAATTCGCAATCTGAAAGCCCATGATCCTCTAAAAATTTCAAACACTGATTATACCCTTGTGGATGCGAAAAAATGGTCTTTATCTCTGAAATTTTCTCACAATCGCTCACAAATGAGTGGTGAATGTCCATGTAAATTTCAGCGACGATTTTTACCTCTTTAAAACGCGCAAGACAGTCCAAAGTCGCGCCCACAGCGCCTTCGGTGTTATTTTCGATCGGCACGACGCCGTATTTTGCGCTTTTATTTACAAGCTCCTTAAAGACCGCGTCGATCGAAAGCAGCGGCAAATAGCTGCTAATCGCGCCAAAACGCGATTTTGCGGCCTGATGACTGTAGGTGCCAATTGGGCCCAAAAACGCCACGACTTGGGGTTTTTCGATGTTTCTCGAAATCGAAAAAATTTCGTAATAAATCGACTCAATCGCCTTTTTGCTGAGCAGTTTGCCCTTTTTTGAGATGAGGCGATTGATGATGTCTTTTTCGCGTTTTGGGCGATAAACAGGCGCTCCAGCCGAATTTTTAAGATCGCCAATTTTTTTGACAAATTCCATTCTTTTTGAGAGCAATTTTACGATTTCATCGTCGATTTTATCGATTTCTACCCTTAAATCATCTAAATTTTTCATCAAATTTCCTATAAAAACTCAATTTCGTTTGCAATTATATCATCAAATTTTTCTCTTTTCCTTATGAGGCGAATTTTGCCCTTTTCTAGGGCGATTTCAGCAGGTTTTAATCTGGAATTATAATTGCTAGCCATGCTCATGCAGTACGCTCCTACGGATTTTACCAAGAGCAAATCGCCATTTTTTAATGGCGGCAATTCGATGTCTTTGCCCAAAAAATCGCCACTTTCGCAAATCGGCCCAACGACATCGCATTTTGATTTTTCGCCGTTTTTGAGCGCTAAAATTTCATGAAACGCGCCATATAAACTTGGCCTAATTACGTCATTCATCGCACCGTCAATCACGACAAATCGCTTGTTTTCGTTCATTTTTTCGTATAAAACTTTCGTTAGAAAAACGCCCGAATTTCCGACCAAAAATCTGCCAGGCTCGCAGACAATCGTCGCATCTTGCCCTCTTAAAGCACGCAAAATTCCTTGCGCATACTCGTATAAATCGACATTTTGCTCATCTTTATACGTAATTCCGATGCCGCCGCCGACGTCAAAAAATTTAATCTCAATCTCGGCTGCACGCAGTTCGCGCATGAAATTTGAAACGACTTCAGCCGCCTCAAAAATCGGCGAAATGTCCGTAAGCTGCGAGCCGATGTGAAAGTGAATTCCAACTGGATTTAAGAATTCCGACTTTTTCGCCCACAGATACATCGCCCGCGCAGAATCGATGCTCACGCCAAATTTATTTTCGCTTAACCCAGTCGAAATGTACGGATGCGTCTTTGGGTCGATATTTGGGTTCACGCGAATGCTTATGCGCGCAATTTTGCCCAAATTCTTAGCGATTTCTTCCAATCTTTTTAGCTCGGCGTCGCTTTCGACATTGATGTATAAAATGTCCGCATTTAGGGCATTCTCGAGCTCTTCGTCGGTTTTGCCAACGCCAGAATAGATGACTTTGTATCTGTCGGCGCCGGCTTTTAGGGCGCGTCGGACTTCATTAAAACTCACGCAGTCAAAGCCAGCGCCCAAATTTGCGAGCAGTTTTAAGATGCTTAAATTCGAATTTGCCTTTACAGCGAAGCAGACGAGCGATTTTTTGCCACCGAATGATTTTTTCAAAGCCAAATATTTTTCTGAAATTTCGTCAAAATCGTAGATAAAAAGCGGTGTGCCAAATTTGGCCGCCAAATTTTCGTAATCCATAATTTTCCTTTACCTGTGTCTAAAATACAAAACGCCGCCGTACGCAAACAGCGCTAAAATCGGCAAAATGATGCCAATTTCTGGCAAAATCACGCCATTAACCGAAAATCGCGTGAGAATGAAGAGAATTCCCCACAAACAAAGCGTCACGATGATAAAAATAAAGCTGAGCAGCGCGAGATTAAAAAATCGCCCACTTAGCGGCAAAAAATAGTACAAAATCAGCACCATAAACGGCGCAAAAAACGGCGAAAAAATCATGCTATAAAGTGCAGCTTTGACGCTTGAAATGTCGATTTTTTGGCTTTTAAAGGTGCGGATGGAATTTAGCGCATCGATAATTGAATAGGAATTCGATGAGTCGTAAATTTTGGCGATGCTTTTTGGCGCAAAACCGCCAAGGTCGGCTAATTTTTCGGTAAATTTCGTCTCATATCCTGCGCTGCCGAGTTTGATTTCGCTCGGGAAAATGGTCGTATTGACCTCATCAAATTTCCACTCTTTATCGTCATAAACGGCTTTGGAAGCGACCGAATAGCTCATGATATTTCCGGCATTTACGTCAAACAGTTTCACATCGGTCGCACTTTTGGCAGTCTCGCTCATTTCGCGAATGAAGACGAATTTGTTGCCGTAGCGAAGTAGCATCTCTTTGCTCGTCTTGTCGCTTAAGTGCGTCATATCGACGAGACTTTTTTGAAATTCCAGCGCGTAGGCAAATGGCGTGCAGTTTAATGCCACAAAACACGCACTAATAAACATCGCGATGATAAATGGCGGCATAATTAGGCTATTTTTGGGCATTCCAAGCGAATAAAGACAGATCAATTCATTGCTGCGAATCATGTTAAATTTCGCAATTATCAGCGCAAAAATCATACTCAAAGGAAGCGTGTAATTTACCGCAATTAGCGCAGTAAAGACGACATAAAGCAGCTGCAAATTCGCGCTATTTGGGAAATCTTTGAGGTTTGTGAGTATATCAACGCCCACATAAAAGCACTCCAGCGCGACAAAAAGAATGAAAAGATATTTCAAATAAAGCCCAGCGATATATTTGGCGTAAATTTTCACTCCGCGCCCTTTCTTGTGAATTTCTGTGAAGTTGAAATGATATCATTTTGGATTAAATATTTGGTTGCGTCTTTGGCGTGAGTGAGGATTTCGGGCAGAATTTGCGCCTCGTGCGGCGGGAATTTGCCCAAGACGTAATTAATTGTGTCACTTTTATCGTTTCCGATGCCGATTCTTACGCGCTCATATTCGTTTCCGATTAGCGCATCGATTGATTTTAGGCCATTGTGACCGCCAGACGAGCCACCAAATTTAAATTTCATCGCGCCAAATTTGAGATCCAAATCGTCGTGAATAACGATAATTCGCTCAGGTTTGTAAAAATCTTTGACCGATTTTACCGAAATTCCGCTGGCATTCATAAAAGTGTGTGGTTTTAAAAGGAGAAGAGAGCCGCATTTTAGCAGCTCTCCGTGAAATTTATCCGATGAAATTTGCGTAAATTCGCCATCCTTGAGCTCATCAATCACCATAAAGCCGATGTTATGCCGCGTTTTGGCATATCGATCGCCTGGATTTCCAAGCCCAACGACAAGTATCATGCCAACTCTTATTTGGCTGTGAGAACTCCGACTACGGCAACAGAGCCTTCAAGTAGGAATTTAACGCCCTTTGGCGCCTCAATATCGCGTACCAAAATTGAATCGCCCACGTCAAGCTCATTTACATCCAAAACGAACGCATCTGGCAAATCTTTGCCTTTGCATTTTACTGGAATTCTGCGCTTTGAATGAACCAAAACGCCCTTGTTTTTGAGACCCACTGGTGTGCCGGTTAATTTAACAGGAACCAAATATCTAGACAACTCATCATCCAAAACAACGCGCAAATCAACGTGTTTGAGTGTGTTTTTGACTGGATCTTTTTGATACTCTTCAACGACAACTTTGAAAGTGTCTTTGCCAACTTTTACCTCGAAAGGAAGGCTATTTTTGCTCTTTACTTCTTTGATAAATGCGTTCAAATTAAAAGCGGCATTTACGTTTAATCCTTTCGCGTAAATATTAGCGATTAGATAACCATCTCTTCTCAAAGCCTTTGCAGACTTTTTACCGATACTCTCTCTAACGATTCCTTCTAACATTGTCTTTCCTTTACAAAAAAATAGAGCGTGATTTTATCTGAAATTTGATAAATTTCAGTTTAAATTCTACCACTCATCCTCGATTTTTTCTAGTGCGACGATATCCTCTTCTGACATCGCAGAAGCGCCCTTTTTCTCCAAAATATCGTTTTTGATCATAATCTCAAGGTCGTTTCTCGTACTTGATTTATTTAGCGCCTCGTCTCTTGTGATTCTGCCCATGGAATAGAGTTCGAGCAAGTGCTGATCAAACGTCTGCATGCCATAAGTCTTTTTTCCATCCTTAATCGCATCGGTAATTTCGCCATCGCGACCCGCTAAAATCATATCCCGAATTCTCGTATTCTTGCGCAAAATTTCAACTACCGCGCATCGTCCGCCATCGACCGTACGGGCTAGACGTTGAGAAATTACGGCCTCTAGGACGGAAGCCAAACTTAGTTTAATTCGGTTTTGTTCAACCGTATCAAACATTCCGATAATTCTTCCTACGGTCTCTTTCGCATCAGTCGTGTGCAGCGTGGATAAAACCAAGTGTCCTGTCTCAGCGGCGTTCATCGCAGTCTCAATTGTCTCCAAGTCCCGCATCTCGCCCACGAAGATAATATCCGGGTCTTCCCGAAGCGCAGCACGCAAAGAATCGGCAAATGTATTACAGTCTTGTCCCAGCGCACGCTGATTTACGATACATCCAGCATCACGAAAAACGAACTCAACCGGATCTTCGATTGTAACGATGTGGCTGGTGCGTTTTTGATTGATATATTCAATCATACTAGCGATTGTGGTGGTTTTACCGCTTCCTGTCGGACCAGTAATTAGGATCAATCCGCGGTGCGTCTCATCGCAAATTTGCTTAATTACAGGCGGCAATTTTAGCTCTTCCATCGTTGGAATTTGAATCGGAATCGTTCTAAAAACCATACTAACGCCGTCGATTTGGAAGAAAATATTTGTTCTGAAGCGATAATTTTCATTCAATTTATAGGTAAAATCCAGGCTCTTTTGCTTTACCAAATCCTCGAATCTTCCCCGTGTAAGCTCTTTTGCGAGCGCCAACGCATCTTCTCTGGTCATAATTCCGTCGCTTAGCTTGACGATTTCGCCGTTGATGCGGCCTCTTACGCTTGAATTAGCTTTAATGTGTAAGTCACTTCCGCCGTGGCTTACAAGAAATTCCAAAAACTTATTCAAACGCGCTTTCTGGACATCTTCTGTGTATTCTTCCATCTATTCCTCCTTCAGGCTTTTTAAAATTTCATCAAATGCTATGCAAAACTGCTCCATGCCGTCATTTAGCAATTTTTCATAAATTTCATCAATGTCGATTTTATTGGATTTTAGTGCGTCAAAATATTTTTTTATCTCATCTTTTTTCGCTGGCTTTTTAAATTCGCCCGTCTTAAAGGCACTGATGGCATCCAGCGGCGCGGTATTTACGCTATTTTCGAACATCAGCTCTTTAATGTAATAATCTTTGGCTAAATTTGGGCTTTTCGTGCCAGTACTCGCAAACAGCGCGCGGATATTTGGCTCTTTTGCATCCTCTATTTCGTTATAGCACTTTGTGGCGTTGTAAATTCCAAATTTCGCCCGCTCTAAGCCAAATTTCTCAAATTTATCATCCAACATTTTATCAAATCTGCTCACAAAAATACTAATCACGCACTTCGGCAAATTCGCATCTGGAAAGCGTTTTTTAAACTCTTTTGTCCCTTTTGCGAGGGAATTTATGCATTTTTTTGTCTGATCAGGCGAAAAAATGAGCGTCGCATTGACATTCACGCCCTTTGCGACCAAATCCTCCATCGCAGCGATTCCAGCCTTTGTAGCTGGGACTTTGATCATTACGTTTGGCATTCCAATCGCGCTATAAAGCTCTTTTCCTTCCCAAAAAATATCTTTAGCATCCTTTAAATGGGGATCGACCTCAAGACTAATAAATCCGTCATCGCCATTTACGAAATTTTTTAGCATGATTTCCGCAGCACGGCGAATGTCGCGAGTGGCCAAAATTTCATATCGCTCTTTTGGCTTTTTCGCATCGATATTTTTGAGCGCATCTTTATAGACTTTGCTCGTTAAAATGGCGTTTTTGAAAATCGACGGATTTGATGTCGCGCCATTTACCACGCCATTTTCAATCAATTTTTTAAAGTCATTTTCCAAAAATTCGCTCTCGATAAAATCGCACCAGAGCGAGAATTTCCCGTCATACATATTTTTTTATCTCCGTTAAATCTTTTATTTCAACGCAGTGCGTCGCGTGTGATTTTAGAATTTCATTCGCGCAAAATGCGATTGTAAGGCCAGCCTCTTTAAACATCGAAATGTCATTTGCGCCATCCCCAACGCACATCACCTCTTCGCTTTTAAGTCCCATCAAGCCCTTTAATTCGGCCAAAACTTTGCCTTTTGAAAAGCCAAACATCATCTCGCCGCCCACTCTGCCGCTTAGTTTGCCATCTTTTTCGTGCAGATAGTTCGCAAAACTGGCGTCAAACCCCAGTTTTTCTCTCGCGACATCGGTAGCGAGGTGAAATCCGCCGCTAAAGACGACCACTTTAATTCCTTTTGCCTTTAAATAGGCGATTATCTCTTTTGCGCCCTTTATAAATGGCAAATTTGCGGTGATTTCGCGCAGGATGCCTGCATCAAAGCCCTTTAATAGCTTCGTTCGCTCGGTTATCGCCTCGAAAAAGTCCAATTCTCCGGCCATCGCGCGCGCAGTAATCGAGCCGACTTCGTCGCCGACGCCGTACGCTTTGGCAATTTCGGTGATCGTTTCGCCATCCATCAGCGTAGAATCGAAATCAAAAACACACAATTTAATCAAATTTAATCCTTTTTTAGCCGTTATTATATCAAAAAAATTCCATCTCTTGGAAAATTATTTTATTTTCATTAATTTTTAGTTTATAATAGCTCGAATTTAGTGCGAGCGCTTTGAGATTTATATACGTCGAGCGCTCAAATTCCAGCGTTTTGCCCTGATGATAGTGGCCTTCAATGACGAAATTTGCGCTGTAATTGGCGATTTTGGGCGAGATAAAATCCTCGAAATTCTCCGCCTCTTTATAAAGAATTTTCTTCGTTTGAGAATTCAAAATTTGCTTTGAAATCGCGAAATTTAGGGATTTATCAATGAAATTCATAAATTTAATAAAACGCTTATTTCTTAAAGAAAGCAAAAAAATCTGCGTAAATTTGGGCAGGAAAATGTCGCCGTGCGCGATTTGAACGGAAATTTCGTTACTTTCAGATTCTTGCTCATTTTTTGCCAAAAAGCCGAAATTTGCCGGCTGGAGCGCGTTTGGGAAGACTTTGCATTTTGGGAAAATTCGCTCCAAATTAAAATCGTGATTTCCCTCAAAGTAGTAAATTTCGTGATTTTCGGCGATTTCGTTTATCAAATTTATCTCAAATTTGAAAAATTTGCGCGTGAAATCGGCGTCGGTTAAAAAATCGAACATATCGCCCAAAAAAAAGAGCTGGGAAACCGAAATTTCGCCGCCGCGCACGAGTTCTAAAAAGCGGCGAAAATTTCGGTGATTGCTGTTTTCGTGCGCGTCAGTGACGAAAATCGCGCCGTTTTTGAGTTCAAATTCCATGCGAAATGACTGGAAGTCCCAAATTTTCGTCGATTCCGAGCATCAAATTCGCGTTTGCGACCGCTTGCGAGGAGGCACCACGAAGGAGATTGTCGATAGCGGAATTTATCCAAATTTTATTACCCATTTGCTTTACGAAAATATCGCAAAAATGCGTTCCAGCGACGTTTTTTACCTTGACTGGTTCGTTTCTTACACGGATAAATTTTTCGTCTTTATAAAATTCGCGCAGATATCCCAAGGCGTCGATATTTTCATCCAAAACGCAAAAAATGCTAGCGAGCATGCCGCGCGTAAATGGCGCTAAATTGGGCACAAACATCACCGAGCTTTCGCCACCTGCAAAGTGCTCAAACTGCTCTTTGATTTCGTCTGCGTGGCGGTGGGACAGCGGATTGTAGGCGTTTATGTTTTCATTTACGCTCACATAGTGGCTAGTCTCCTTCAAACTCTTTCCAGCGCCGCTGACGCCGCTTTTTGCATCGATCATGACGCCAAAATTTTTATTGATAAATTTGGCAAACGGCAAAATCCCAAGCAGCGAGCAGGTCGGATAGCAGCCTGGATTTGCAACCAAATTTGCGCTTTTTATGCGCTCTCGGTTAAATTCAATCAGCCCATAAACCGCGGTTTTTAGGTTTTCTGGATCTAAATGCGCGGTGTAATTTTTCTCATAAAGCTCCAAAGATAGGCGATAATCGGCCGACAGATCGACCACTTTTGTGCCAAATTCGCGAATTTCTTTGGCAAATTCCATCGCCTTTTCGTGAGGAAGGGCCAAAAAGACCAAATCGCACTTTTGCGACGCGATTTTAGCGTTTGCGGCTTCGATTTTCATCTCCAAAACGCCCTTTAAGCTCGGAAAAACGGTGCTTAGCTCATTTTCAGAGCTCGCCGCGACATAAGTAAGCTCGAATTTTGGGTGATTTAATATGCATTTAATCAGCTCCAAACCCGTATATCCAGTGACTCCGATAATTCCAACTCGCATAAAATCCCCTTAAAACTGAATTTCTTTATACTCAACGCTCACGATTTCGACCACTTGAGAGCCATTTGGCAGGTGCAGCGTGACCTCGTCACCCTCTGTTTTGCCGATTAATTGGCGTGCAAGAGGCGATGAAATATTGATAAGGCCCTTTTTTATGTCACTTTCGCTGATTCCAACGATTGTGTAGGTTTTTTCCAATTCCGTCTCAACGTCCATTATTGTGACAGTTGAGCCAAATTTCACCCTGTCATGCTCGTAAGTTGCGGGATCAATCACCTTAGCATTCGCCACAATCGCCGATAATTCAGCGATTCTGCTCTCAATAAACGCCTGTTTTTCGCGCGCGGCGTGATATTCAGCATTCTCTTTCAAATCGCCGTGGCTTCGCGCGATATCGATCTCTTGGACAACTTTGGGGCGTTCGACCAGCTTTAAATCCTTGAGCTCATTCGTAATTTTTTCATAACCATACATTGTCATCGGTTGTTCTTGCATTTTTTATCCTTTTATTAAATTTGCAACATTCTCTGCACTGCCGAATTTTAGGTATTCAAGCAGCTTTTCTCGTGTGTAAGCGAATTTCAATTTATCGATATTTTGATACGCATTCATCAAATTTTCCTTCGTCACCTCTTCTTGGATAAATTCCCTATTTAAGGGCTCTTCACCCATAAAATCCAAAATAATATTCGCCAAGCCAATATATTTTAGCTTCACAAATTTGCGCGCAATCGCGATATCAACGGCCTTTGCACGGTAGCACAAAAGAAACGGAGTCCCAATTAAAGCCGCCTGCATCGTCGCTGTGCCTGAGCAAATAAAGGCAAATTCGGCATTTTTAAGCGCATCGACCGCGTCATTTGTCACGCTAAATTCGCTCAAATCGCCGTAAATTTCGTCACGCTGCGCCATTAAATGAGCAGGAATTGGCAAAATTTTCTCATACTCTTTAAATTCCTGCGCAACTTCCCTAAAAATCGGCATTAAACGCCAAATTTCAGATTTTCTAGAACCCGGCAAAAACGCAATTTTACCGTTTTTTTGCATAATATTTTGCGTTTTAATTTCATCCAGAAGCGGATTGCCCACGTATTGGCACTTTGAATAGAATCTTTTCTCGAAAGGCCAGATTGCAGCGAGATTGTCACAATATTTTTCGACCTTTTTGACGCGTTTTGGCTTCCACGCCCAAACCTGCGGCAAAATGTAATAGGTGATTTTTGCCTTTACCTGCGCCTTTTTTAGGGCTTTTGCGAGGGGCAAATTAAACGCGGGCGAATCGATAAGCAAAACTGCGTCACAATTTTTAGCCATCTCTGTAAGCGCCTTTATTGCGCGTTTTGCTTTAAAAATCAGCGGCAAAACCTCGACAAATCCCATCGCCGAAAATTCGCTACTTTTCATAAACGGCGAGCCAAATTTCTCGTCAAAAATGCCGCAAATCTCACAACCCTCTAAATGCTTCAAAACCTCGCTTAAATGGAGATTTGCTGATGGCTCGAGGGCTGAAATTAAAACTCTTTTTTTCAAAAACCAATCCTAAAATTTTTTGGCAATTATAACAAACTTATGATAAAATAACCGAAAAAAAGGGTAAATTTGAGAGAAATTTTAATCACAAACGACGATGGTTTTGAGGCTAAAGGGATTTTGGAATTGGCAAATTCCCTAAAAAAGGTAGCAAACGTCACAATCGTGGCGCCAAGTAGCGAAAAATCGGCGTGTTCGCACTCTTTGACGCTCACGAAGCCGCTTAGATTCATTAAACTCGATGATAATTTTTTTAAACTCGACGACGCAACGCCTGGAGATTGCGTATATTTGGCACTTCGCGCGCTGTATAATAAAAAGCCCGATCTCGTCATTTCTGGCATCAATCACGGCTGCAATATTTGCGAGGATATCACCTATTCTGGGACTTGCGGAGGCGCTATGGAGGGCGTTTTGCAAGGAATTCCCGCCCTTTCTGTGTCGCAATTTTTCCGAAATGACACAATTGAGCGCTTTGGATTTAATTTGGCGTGCGAAATCACCCTAAATTTGGTCACAAAAATCTTTGAAAATGGCTTTCCGTTAAAAGAGCGAGAATTTTTAAATCTCAATATTCCTGCGGTCGCAAAGTCCGATTTTAAGGGCCTTAAAGTTGCTCCAACTGGTAAAAAAATCTACGCAAATGAGGCGCAATCAAATCGCAATCCACGCGGCGTGGAGTACTACTGGCTGGGCCTTGCGTCGATGAATTACGATGCAAATTTAAATGTAAATACCGATATTGCGCTATTAAACGAAGGTTATGCCACGCTAACACCAATAAAACTGGATATGACATCACATGAAGAAATGGAAATTCTCTCAAAATGGCTAAAGTAGATAGATTTTCACGCTCTAGAAGCTTATTTGGCGATGATTTTAAGAAGATAAAAAATGCAAATGTCCTGGTTTGCGGTGTTGGTGGTGTCGGTGGCGTCTGCGTTGATGCCTTAATGCGCGCAGGAATCGGAAATCTCACGATAATTGATTTTGACAAATTTGAGGTCACAAACCAAAATCGCCAAATTTATTCCAACTTTTTAGATTACCCAAAGGTGGCAGTTTTCAAGCAAATTTATCCGCAAATTCACGCAATTAAGGCAAAAATCACGCCAGAATTTGTAGAAAATTTCGATTTTAGCGAATTTGACGTGGTGATTGACGCGATTGATGACATCCAGGCAAAAATCGCGCTCGCCTTTAAAACGCACGAAAAACTCGTAAGCTCGGCAGGCGCTGCCCGTAGAATCGACGCTTCCAAAATAAAAGTCGCTTCCGTTTGGCAAACTAGCGGCGATCCGTTTGCGCGCAAGATCCGAAATGAGCTAAAAAAGGCGAAATTTGACGGTGATTTTGAGATGGTTTATTCTGATGAGGCGCCGATGTGCCAAGATTTGGGGAGTTTTATGGGAGTGACTGCGAGTTTTGGCCTATTTTTAGCCTCGCTCGCAGTCCAAAGAGTGCTTAAAACTCGTAATTTCTGAAGTCGATCACATCTCCGTTTTCTCTTAACTCTTTATAAAGTTTCGAAATTTCGCGTCCGGCCTGCCAAACTGCCTCGCAATCGCCCCTCTCGCCGACATAAACCTTCATTTCGCCCTCTGGATAAGTGCGCTCAACGTCAAAGCAAATTTCGCCGCCAACGCCCACAGGAAGGGACACATTCGTCATTTTATCTATCTCGATAAATTGCTCTTGCGATGTGTAAAATGACGCAAAATCGTACATCGCAGTCACGATATTTGTCGCCGCTTTCGAAATTTCGACATCTCGTCTAGGGCTAAATTTTCCGCTGTGATTTTTGCTTGATTTATTTTCAAACAGCCCCGCGCCGCCCATAACTGCGAGCCCGACGAGCTCAGGCACAGAAAGGCTTTGATCGTTGAAATTTAGCCTTTGATTTTTATTATCAAAGCTCAAATTTAGGCTAAATTTGCCACCTTTTTCGCTCAAAAGCCCAAACGAAGCCAATCCATTAATGTCGCTCTCATTTGCGCCAAGCTCGGTCAAAAAGGCGCGGTCAACATCCAAATTTGCGCTTAATTTCACCTTTTCTAAAATCCTATCAACATCGTTCAAATTGGCGATTTGCGGCAATCCGAAAAGCGCTTTTGCGCTAAAATTATTGCCAGATTCTGTGTTCAAATTTAGCTTATTAACCGAAATTTCAAAGCCATCTTCTAGCAAATATTCCATCAATTTATCGCTGTCAATGTCGTTAAAATCGGCGATTGCATTGACTTTTTCATAGAATTTTTTGCCATAAACATAACTCGCATCTAACTCAGATTTTGCAAACGCAATGTCGCTAAATTGGAATCTATCAAACGAAATTGTGCCGCCGCTTTCGATTTTATCGCCATTTGGAGTGGCAAAACCGGTCGTTGAGAAGTTTTCCACGTCCATATTGAATTTTCTCTCTTTCACGACAAATTTCTTAACATTAAATTTCCCCTCATTTTCAAGCATCATCATATTTGCGAAATTGCCTGTAGCCTCGAAATTTACGGGCTTTTTAAAGTCAAATTTAAGATCCAAACCGCTTAGCATCATCTCATTATCAAAGCTCAATTCGCCGATTTTTACGCCAAAATCCTGCGCCGATTTACCCTCGTCAAAAAACGTGCCGCTTACGCCAAAGCCTGAAAGCTTAAAATCTTCGCCATCTGGATTGATGATATCAGCCAAATTTAGGGTGATTTCGTTGCTTCCTGTGGTCGGATTTGTGACGACTCTATAATTCAAAAATTCATCTTTTCCAAAAATTTCACGAATCACTTCAGAAATCTCTGGATTTTTGATTTTTAGGTCACCCACAGTCTCGACGCCATTTACAAGGCCCAGAATTCCGTGCTTTGTCGTATAGCTATACTCAAAATCAATATCCGGAATTCCCTCGCTTTTGATGATCTCTTTTAGCTCACTAACCGCCTCTTCGTTGCCTGGAACGTTAAAAAAATCTAGCAAATTTTCAAGCTGCGAAGCGAGATTGATGCCTTCTAAAGTGCCGCTAACAACGCCACTTGATTCGGTTAAACCGCTTTCATTTTGCGTAGATTCGACATTTACTGCGCCCGAATTTGCAGCGATTGCCATCGCTTCGTCGCCGACTCTGTTTTTGACAAAAAATAGCGCACCGACCGCAAGAATCGCCACCAGCGCGACTAAACCGATAATTTTTTTCATAAATTTCCTTTTCAAAATAAATTTCAAATTTGGCATTTTACTATTTTAATTATAAATAAGCAACTTTATACAATAATCATAATTAAGTTTAGTCTGATTGGCTAAACTTTTTGCTAAATTTGCACTTAAAGTCTTGACAAAAAATAAAATTTTGCTATAATTTCATCACTCTAAATATTAGAGTGCTAATTTTCAGACGAAATCAAATCTTATTATAAAGGATAGAAAATGAAATTTCAACCACTTGGAAAACGAGTTTTAGTTGAGAGAGAAGAAGAGGTCAGCAAAACCGCTTCTGGCATCATTATCCCAGATAACGCTTCAAAAGAGAAGCCTTCATCTGGCAAAGTTGTCGCACTTGGCAAAGAGTGCGAAGACGTCAAAGTTGGCGATAAAGTAGTGTTCGCGAAATACGCTGGCAGCGAGGTTACGTTGGATGATAAAAAATACCTCATCCTAAATTTGGAAGATGTTTTAGGCGTGATTAAATAGGAAATTTCGTGGCAGTCATGATGTATGTTGATTTTCCGCAGAGCGAGCCGTTTGGCGAGGCGATGTCAGCGGCATTTGCTGACCTTGCACGCAGCATAAACGACGAACCAGGCATGATCTGGAAAATCTGGACAGAAAATCAAAATACAAAAGAGGCTGGCGGAATTTACTGCTTTGATTGCGAAGAAAACGCGCAAAAGTATCTCAAAATGCACAGCGAGCGCCTCGCCAAATTTGGCTACACAGACATTCGCGGCAAAATTTTTGATATAAATTTGCCACTTTCTATGATAAATAAAGCAAATTTTCTTGAAAATAACTAAAATTTAAAGGAGCAATAATGCCAAAAGAGATTATTTTTTCAGACGACGCAAGAAACAGATTGTATCAAGGCGTCAAAAAACTAAACGATGCGGTTAAGGTTACAATGGGACCTAGAGGCCGAAATGTGCTAATTCAAAAGAGTTTCGGCGCACCTGCAATCACAAAAGATGGCGTCTCGGTCGCAAAAGAGATTGAACTCAAAGACACGCTCGAAAACATGGGCGCTGGCCTTGTAAAAGAGGTCGCAAGCAAAACAAACGACCAAGCAGGCGACGGCACGACTACAGCGACCGTTTTAGCGCACGCAATCTACAAAGAGGGCCTTCGCAACATCACAGCTGGCGCAAATCCAATCGAAGTAAAGCGCGGAATGGACAAATTTAGCGCCGCAGTGATCGAGGAGCTAAAAAAATCATCAAAAAAGGTAAATGACAAAAAAGAGATCGCCCAAGTAGCGACCATTTCAGCCAATAATGACAAAAGCGTTGGCGATTTAATCGCAGATGCGATGGAAAAAGTGGGCAAAGATGGCGTAATTACCGTAGAAGAGGCAAAATCAATCAACGACGAGCTAAATGTGGTCGAGGGAATGCAGTTTGACCGCGGCTATCTTAGCCCATATTTCATCACAAATGCCGAAAAGATGATAGTTGAGCTAAATTCGCCTTTCATTTTGCTTTTTGATAAAAAAATCGCAAATTTGAAGGATCTTTTGCCAGTTTTAGAAGCTGTCCAAAAGACTGGAAAACCGCTTCTAATCGTCGCTGAAGATATCGAGGGCGAAGCGCTTGCAACTTTGGTTGTCAATAAACTCCGCGGCGTGCTAAATATCAGTGCCGTAAAAGCCCCTGGATTTGGCGATCGCAGAAAAGCAATGCTTGAAGACATCGCGATTTTAACAGGCGGCCAAGTGGTAAGTGAAGAGTTAGGCCGCACACTAGAGAGCGCAAACATCACAGATTTGGGCCAAGCTGAGACGATTTTGATCGACAAAGACAACACAACAATCGTAAATGGTGCAGGCGATAAAAAGGCAATTGCGGCTAGAATTTCTCAAATCAAAGCCCAAATTGCCGAGACCACAAGCGAATATGACAAAGAAAAACTCCAAGAGCGCTTGGCAAAATTAAGCGGCGGTGTCGCTGTTATCAAGGTTGGCGCGGCGACTGAAACTGAGATGAAAGAGAAAAAAGATCGCGTTGATGACGCGCTAAATGCCACAAAAGCGGCAGTTGAAGAGGGCATCGTAATCGGCGGCGGCTCAGCATTCATCAAAGCGAGCGCAAATGTGAAACTAAAACTCACAGGCGATGAGCTAATTGGCGCAGATATCGTAAAACGCGCACTTTTCGCGCCACTTCGTCAAATCGCCACAAACGCGGGCTTTGACGCTGGCGTCGTGGCAAATAAAATCAGCGAAAGCAAAGAGAAAAATCTCGGCTTTGACGCTGCAAATGGCGAATTTACCGATATGTTCGAGGCTGGAATTATCGATCCGGTTAAAGTTAGCCGCGTTGCGCTTCAAAACGCCGTGAGTGTGGCTAGTTTGCTTCTTACCACCGAGGCGACTGTCAGCGACATCAAAGAGGATAAACCTCCAATGCCTCCAATGCCTGATATGGGCGGCATGGGTGGAATGGGCGGCATGATGTAGCCCTAAAAATGGAATTTGGCGCTTGCCAAATTCCACCCAAATTCTCATCTTTTAATTCCTGCTCAAATTCTTAGCACTTTTCTTGATTTGTTTTTTCTACAATCCATAAGCGACGGAAATAACGTAAAAACCGACCACGATGGGAATTTCAGCGTGAATTTTGGCGCTAGCATCGACACTCGCCAAAAATCAATGCAGACGCTCTCATTTAGCTACGATTTTTAGGGAATTTGCTAGCAAATTAGAAAAAATTCAATTTTTTTCTGTAAAATTTGGGCAAATTAACTCAAAGGAAAATTATGAAAAATCCCCTAATTGCCTACATTTTATGGCTCTTTTTTGGCTGGCTGGGCGCGCACAGGATTTATCTTGGCAAAATTCCATCAGGCATCGCGATGCTCGTGCTCTTTTTTTTGGGCATCAAGACGATGGTTTTTCTCATCGGTTTCCTATTTTTGGCGATTTGGATACCGTGGTGGATTTACGATGTCTATTATACGGGCGCTGCGGTCGATGAATACAACGCAAACTACAAAAATCCGATAAAAGAGGAGCAAAATGCCTTCGTACTTACCAAACTTGGGGAATTGGCTGAAAAAGGAATTATCACTAGTGAGGAATTTGAGCGCAAAAAGGCGCAAATTTTGCATCAAGCGTGGCAGGCCTAAATTTGGGATTTTATTTTGATTCTTGCGAGCATTTACCGCCAGCAAGAATCGCAAATTCGCTCAAATTTAGCGCAATTTTAACTCAAAAAAACTCAAAATTTTAGCCGCAGTTTGGCTTGAAAAATCATCCATAAACTGCTCATATTTATTCGGTTTTTGCCACACCGGATCGCCTACTTTTGCGGCATTTTCGACCATTTTCATCGCATTTTCATAATCTGAAATTCCGTCAATCAAACCAATCGCACTCGCCTCTTTTGCACTAAAAACCCTAGCATTCGCCCATTCACCGCTTTTATTAGCATCCAAGCCCCTTGCCAAGGCGACTTCATTTACAAAAGTCTCATAACTCTCATCGACTAAATGCTGCAGACTTTCGCGCTCTTTTGGCGTCCAGGTGCGCATCACAGTGCCAGCCTCTTTATATTCGCCGGCTTTAACGACTTGATCGGAAACCCCAATTTTAGAGGCTAAACTCTCGATATTGAAGCCCTGAATTATCACGCCAATCGAGCCAATAATCGAGCCTCTATTTGCGTAAATTTCATTCGCCCACATTCCACCAAGATAGCTTCCACTCGCCATTGTGCCGCTAACGTAGGCGATTACTGGCTTTTTAGATTTTAGATTTTTAATCGCTGAGGAGATCTCAAAACTAGGCGCCACAGCGCCGCCTGGGCTATCAATATAGAGCAAAACGCCTTTAATTTCGTCATCATCGCGAATTTTATAAATTTTTTCAAGAAACGCTCTTTCATCAATAATCTCGCCAACAAGCGAAATTTGCGCCAAATTTGGGCGTTTGACGTCGCCAACTAAAAAAGCCGCAAGAATCGCAATCAAAATACAAAAAATAACTATCTTTAAAACCCAAATAAAGGGCTTTAGAAGCTCTTTTGCTATCTCCATAATTCACCACCTATAAACATAAATTTCGCCGCTTTTGTCCTTAAAATGAGCCATAGCGGCACTTCGTTTTTATCTTCGACCTCAAATCCGTCAAAAACCGCGATGTCGGCGAGCTTTCCGGTTGAGATTTCGCCGTTGCTGATTTTTAGGGATTTTGCGGCGAAATTTGTGGAAGCTAAAAGTAAAATTTTAGCCAGCTCATTTAGCTCAAATTCGGTGTGAATGAGCAAATTTGCGCGAAGTTCGTCAAAAAAATTAAGACTTACATTTGAGCTAAGGCCGTCTGTACCGATATTAAAGCAAATTCCACTAGCCAACAATGCCTTTAAATCGAGTGTCTTGTCGCATAGCATTCGGTTTGAGACCGCACAGTGCGTGATTGAGTGATTTTTTTCGTCAAAAATGGAAAAATCATCCGCAAAAACGCAGTGCGTAAAAAGCGTCTTAAAGCCCTTAAATAGCTGCACAAAGCTGCTTTCGCTGTAAAAAGGCTTTGGATTTGGCGCGAATTTTTCAAGCCAAGTTTTAAAGCCGCCAGAGGCCGAATTTAGCCACTCTTTTTCATATCTGCTCTCCAAAAAATGCACAGAAATAGGAAATTTGATCGCTCGCGCCATGCGAGTCACCTTTTTAGCGAGCTTTGGATGAGTTGAATACGGCGAATGCACCGAAACAGCGGGGATAAAACGCTTTGAAGCGTGCTCAGCACTCTTTTTATAGCGCCCCATGAAATTCGCCCAATTTGCGTCAAGAAATTTCTCATTTGTGCCCAAAATTTCGTTAAAATAGACGATTCTGGCCGCACTTTTCACACACGGCTCCAAATCCACGCCAAAGCTCGAAATTTCGCCAATCGTGCCTACACCAGAGCGCATCATTTCGGTAATTTTGTCCGTTATTAGCTTCTGAGTTGCCTGTTCGCTGAGCTCAGAGCGATTTTCTATGACGGAATTTACCCATTTTAGGTAATCGCCAAAGATTAATTTCGTCTGATTCGCGCTATATTCGAGATGTGTGTGCGGATTTATAAAACACGGCATCGCCACGCAGTCGCCGCAGTTAAAGATCTCCGCATCTGGATAATTTTCGATTAATCGCACGAAATTGCCGATTTTTAGTATCCGCTCGTCGAATAAAATCGCTTTATCCTCCAAAATTCGGAACTCTTCGTCGCACACTAAGATATATTTTGCCTTTAAAATTTTCATATTTACTCCCGAAATTTGGTAATTGTAGCAAAAATTTAGTTACATTAAGGTATAATCAAGCGAAATTTTTTAATTCTAAAGGATAAAAGATGAAAGTTGTAGTAATTCAAGGCCCAAATATCAATATGCTTGGCTCACGTGAGCCTGGAATTTACGGCAGAATGGGGATGGACGACATTCACCGCCAGATGAAAATCGTAGCAGACGAGGCAAAAGTCGAGATTGAGTTTTTCCAAAGCAATTTTGAGGGCGAAATCGTCGATAAAATCCAAGAGTGCCAAGGCACGGCTGATGGCATTATCATCAATCCTGCGGCTTACACGCACACTTCAGTTGCCATTCGCGACGCGATTTCTAGCGTACAGCTGCCGACGATCGAGGTTCATATCAGCAATCTTGCGCGCAGAGAGGAATTCCGCCAAAAGAGCCTAATTTCCGCAGTTTGCTCAGGCACTTTGATGGGATTTGGCGCGGCTGGTTATCATCTCGCGATGATTGCGATGATTAATATTTTCCAACAAATCAGAAACGCTCGCGAAGCCCAAGCAGCGGCAGCTAACGCGCAAGCGCAAGGAAACGAGTAAAATGAATTTCATCTTGCGCGATGAGAATGCGATTTTATTTGAGGCTGGATACAGCTGCGACAACGCGATTTTCGCCGAATTTGCGGGCGTAAAATACCTTTTTACCGATGCTAGATACGCAATTGAAGCGCGAAGTGCCGTAAATAAAGGAATTTGCGTCATTGAAAGTGGCGATTTGATTCACGATCTGCGCCTTTTAATTCGCAAAGAAAAAATCAAAGAGATCGCCTTCAATCCGCAAGAATTCACGCTTTTTGAGTTTGAGAAAATTTCAAAATTTCTAAACGTAAATTTCGCGCAAATTCCCGCGCTGTCGCACAAAAAACGCATTGTTAAAAGCGAAAATGAGATTGAAATTTTGCGCAAGGCGGCAAAAAAAGGCGCGGCGAAATTTAACGAATTTGCCGAATTTATCAATAAAAACGGCGAAAATTTGAGCGAAAAAGAGCTATTTTTTGTGGCTGAGTCGATTTTTAAAGATAGCGGTAAATTAGGGCTTTCCTTTGCGCCGATTGTTGCAATTAACGAAAATGCGGCAAAAGCGCACGCCTTGCCAACTGACAAACGCCTAAAAATGGGTGATTTATTGCTACTTGATGCTGGCGTGAAATTTCAAAATTACTGCTCAGATCGCACGAGAACTGCCGAATTTAGCGGAAATTTGAACTTTTCAAAAGAGCAAAAATTTTCAGATTCAAAGCGAAATGAAATTTACGAAATCGTAAAAGAGGCCCAAAATTTGGCAATCAAAGCCATAAAACCGGGCGTAAATGCAAAAGATGTGGATTTTGCTGCGCGCGAATTTATCGCTAAAAAGGGCTTTGGTGCGCAGTTTTTTCACTCGACTGGCCACGGCGTGGGCTTAGATATTCACGAAATGCCCTATATTTCGCCACATTCTAGCTTTGTGCTCGAAAAAGGCATGGTCTTTTCGGTCGAGCCTGGAATTTACATCGAGAATGAATTTGGCGTGCGAATCGAAGATGTTGTAGTCGTCACAGATGACGGATGTGAGGTGCTTTGATCGATTTAGTTTTGGAAGAAAACGGCTTTTTTAGGGCAACAGACGCGCTAAAAATCATCAAAACACCCTTTTTTCCGATCTCACACAGGAGTGGAAAAAATTACAAATTTAGCTTCATTTTGGGGCTTGGAAGCAACATAAATCCCAAAATCAAGCTAAATCGGCTGATTTTTCGCCTTTTAAAAGATAGGCGAATTTTCTTAGTCGCCACGTCGCCAATACTGATAAATAGGGCTTTTGGCTACAAACCGCAGCCCGATTTTTATAACGCCGTGGCGCTAATTAAAAGCGATAAAAGTCCAGCCGAAATGCTGAAAATAGCGCAACATTATGAGAAAATTTTTGGCAGGAAAAGGAGCTTCAAAAACGCTCCTAGAACGCTTGATATCGACATTTTGTACGCGGATGCAAAGGCGAGAAAAAGCCAAAGGCTAATTTTGCCGCATCCTGGCGCAAATAGTCGAATCAGCGTGATTTTGCCGCTTGGATTAATGGGGGAAAAATGAGAAAGATTATCGGAATTATGAGTAGCAAAGGCGGCTTAGGAAAAAGCACAATAAGTGCAAATTTGGCCCACATAATAGCTAAAAATGGCTTTAAAACGCTGCTCATCGACGGCGATATTTTGCTTCCAAATTTGGACGTGATTTTGAAAATCAACCCTTCAAAAACCACGCTCGATTTTCTCTCAAATGAGGCGAAATTTAGCGAGTTAATCACCAAAATCACGGGGAATTTCAGCGCGATTTTCAACCAAAGCGGCGATAAAATTTTAGAGCACCTAGACGCCTTCGATGAGTATAAAAAGGCGATTGAGAGCATTGAAGATTACGAATTTGTCGTGATTGATATGCCAAATTGCTTGCTAAATAACCATCTTTACGAAATTTGCGACGAGATCGTTTTGATTTGCGCGCCTGAACCTGCGGCGATCGTCAATTGCTATTCGATGATAAAAGCGCTTAGCAAAACGCACAAAAGCATCTCTGTCATCCTAAATTTCGTCAAAAACGAAAACGAGGCGAAAAATATCTACAAAAACCTTGAAAAGGTCATTTCAAGCAATCTCGCGAGCGATTTAGATTTGACATTTTTAGGGCAAATTAAACGTAGCAACTTTATCTCGCAATGCAGCAAAAAAAGGCAACTCGTGACAAAAGCGTTCTCAAAAACGAACGCCGATTTTAATATCAAATCGATCACCTCAAATTTGCTCGTCAAATTTAATAAAGCACCGCTAAATTTAGACGGATTTAAGGGTCTTAGCGGCGTTTTGCGAAGCATGAGCGAAAAACTTAAGGATTAAAATGATTTTACAAAAATTGAGACAAGATATCAGAAATGTGGGCGAAGTCTTTCGCTTGGATGGTGCTGCGGTGACTATTTTTGGCTCTGCGCGCTTTTCACTCGATCATGAATACTGCGTGAATGCCAGAAATTTGGCACACAGACTTGCTGCGCGAAATTTCACTATCATCACTGGCGGCGGCGGCGCGATTATGGAGTCCGCAAATAAGGGCGCAACGGAAGCTGGCGGCCGAAGCATTGGCCTAAATATCTTTCTTCCGCACGAACAAAAGACCAATGATAGCGTAAATATCGGCTTTATGTTTAATTTTATGGCGACTAGAAAAGCTGGTCTTCTTGGAAAGTCCGATTATTTCGTCATTTTCCCAGGTGGATTTGGCACGATGGACGAATTTTTTGAGATCCTAACACTACATCAAATCGGCCACAAAAAGGCGAAAATTTATCTTTTTGGAGTTGATTTCTATGCCCCATTGGTGGAGTTTTTCAGGAATTCACTTTTAAAAGAAGGCGCAATAAACGAGGCTGAGATGAATTGCTTTGTGCTCAGTGACGATATTAACGAGATTTACGACGATATCATTAAAACTGCGCAAATTTAATTTCGGGCAAATTTAATCTATGAAAATTTTAGTTGCATTAAGTGGCGGCGTCGATTCTAGCGTGACTGCAAAACTCCTGAAAGACGCCGGACACGAAATCGTGGGCTGTTATATGGTTTTGCACGAAAATCCCAACTATCACGAGGAAAATATCAAAAAAGTGCGCGCGGTTGGCGAATTTCTGGGCATTGATGTGCAAATTTCAGACCTGCAAGAGAAATTCGCAAATTCCGTCTATACGCCATTTATTGAGGCTTACCGCGATGGCAAGACGCCAAATCCATGCGCCGTTTGCAACAGATTTATTAAATTTGGCGCCTTAGCCGAAATTGCAAAATCACTAAACTGCGATAAAATGGCGACTGGCCACTATGCAAGAATTGAAAATGGCCTAATTAAGGCAGCCAGAGATGATGGCAAAGATCAGAGCTATTTTTTGGCAAATATCGACCGCGAAATCCTAAATTTCGTCATTTTTCCGCTTGGCGAGATGCTAAAAAGCGAGGTGAAAAATTACGCTAGCAAATTTAGCGAGTTGGAAAAAATCGCCGCAGGTAGGGAAAGCAGCGAAATTTGCTTCGTCGATACCACTTACATCGACATTTTAAATCGGCACTTTAAGACCGATTTGAAGGGCAATGTGAAGAATAAATTTGGCGAGATTGTCGGCAGTCACGATGGTTACATGCATTACACCATTGGCAAACGCCGTGGATTTAGCGTTCATGGCGCGCACGAGCCGCATTATGTGACCAAAATCGATGCAAAAAATAATGAAATTTACGTCGGCACAAAAAATGAGCTGGAAACGACCAAATTTAGTACGCTGAATGCAAATTTGTTTTTGGATTTGCCCTCAAATTTTGAAGCGCAAGTTAAAATTCGCTACCGAAGCCCAAAAATCGCGGCGAAAGTCAAATTTGACGGCGAGAAATTTGATGCAGTCTTATCGCGTCCTGCTTATGGCGTCGCAAGCGGCCAACTAGCGGTCTTTTATGACGATTTTGAGCGCGTAATCGCCAGCGGATTTATCCAATAATAAGATTTTTTTGGATAAAATCGCCATTTTAAAGGAGAAAAGATGACTTGCCCCATGCAAAAAGGCGCTAAATGACTTTCGGAAATTCCGTAAATTTGGGAAATGCTTTATAACCAAATTCGATTTTTTTATCCCAAATTTCGCGGTTTTTCATTTCGCCAAGGGCTCGCTTCACTGCAATTGCATCTTCAAAAATCGCACGAATAAGTGTTTGAAACTCTTTAAAACGCCGAAAAAACCGATTTTTGGCTTTTTGTGTGCCATAATCCGGCCGCCGTCGCTCATTTACGAAATGCCTAAATTTGCGCAAATTTAGCACATACGAAAAATTAAATTTACCAAATAAAGGATAATAAATGAGAAGTTATGTTGTTGGATTCCCTAGAATTGGGGAACAAAGAGAATTAAAAAAAGCATTGGAGGAGTCTTGGGCAGGAAAGTGCGAATTTAGCGAGCTAAATTCCGTCGCCCAAACCCTAAAAAATCGCCACTGGCAATATCAGCTAGATAACTGGACAGGCCTATTTAACGCGAACGATTTTTCATTTTACGATCAAATGCTCGATTGCATGGTTACTTTTGGTGCGATTCCTGCTCGTTTTCGCGATTTAAAGGGCATTGAACAATATTTCGCGATGGCGCGCGGCACGAAAGATAAGGTCGCGATGGAGATGACGAAATGGTTTAACACAAATTACCATTACATCGTGCCTGAGATCAATAGCGATACGAAATTTAGCCTAAATTGCGACCAAATTTTAAATGACTATAAAAACGCCAAAAAGCTCGATATGAAGGATAGTTGCGCGCCAAAAATCGCGCTTGTTGGGCCGATTACATTTTTAGCGCTCTCAAAAAGCAGCGACAAAAGCGATCCAATGGATAAACTTAGTGAGCTAACCGCCCAATACTGCGAGCTTTTGAAGCAAATTTCAGCGCTTGATTCTGAAATTGTCGTGCAACTTGATGAGCCGATTTTTGTAACTGAGCGCGCAAATGAGCTAAAGGGCCTAATTAAAGGCACTTACGATGCACTCACTAAAGCCGCAGGAAATGTGAAAATTCTATTTATGACATATTTTGAGCATGCGACTGAGGCTTTAAAAGAGGTCGTAAATACCGAAATTTGGGGCGTTGGACTTGATTTTGTCTATGCTGGTGAAAGCGACATTAAAAACGAGCTTGAAATCCTTAAAAACGCCAAAACAGCGCTATTTGCTGGCGTGATTGACGGCCGAAATGTTTGGAAAAGCGACATCGATAAAAAGCTAGCTCTCCTAAACGAAATCGCGCGCTATGTGCCTAAAAATCGCCTCTACGTCGGCAGCAGCTGCTCGCTTTTGCACGTGCCATTTACCTTGAAATATGAGCAAAATTTAAGCGACGAAATCAAATCGTGGCTTAGCTTTGCGGTCGAAAAATTGGGCGAAATTTGCATTTTAACGCATCTATTTTTTGAAATTCCGATGTGTGAAACCGGCATGGACGCCTACCGCGAAAATCAAAAAAGTGCGAAAACAAGGCTAACTTCGCCGTTAATTCACGATGAAAAGGTAAAATCTCGCGTGAAAAATCTCACTAAATTTGAGCGCGACGTGCCATTTGATGAGCGAATTAAGGCGCAAAAGGAAATTTTAAATTTGCCACTTTTGCCGACTACGACGATTGGCTCATTTCCGCAAACTGCAGAGCTTAGACAGGTTCGAAATGCCTATAAAAAGGGCTTAATTAGCAAAGATGCCTATGAAAAGGACATCAAGGCTTATATCGACGAGTGCGTCAAATTTCAAGAGGAGTGCGGCTTAGACGTGCTCGTTCACGGCGAGCCGGAGCGCAACGATATGGTCGAGTATTTTGGCGAGCAGCTTAGCGGATATGCATTTTCTAGCAACGGCTGGGTGCAAAGCTACGGCTCTCGCTGCGTCAAACCGCCGCTTCTTTTTGGCGATGTGAGCCGTCCGAAGGCGATGACAGTCGAGTGGATAAAATATGCGCAAAGCCGCACAAATCGCGTAATGAAGGGCATGCTGACTGGCCCTATTACGATTATGAACTGGTCGTTTGTGCGCGACGATATGCCGCGAGATGCCATCGCACGGCAACTCGCACTTTGCATCTATGATGAAATTTGCGACCTTCAAGACGCTGGCATCAAGATCGTCCAAGTCGATGAGGCGGCGTTTAAAGAGGGCTATCCGCTGCGCGCGGCAAACATAAGCGCGTATGAGAAATTTGCGGTCGATTGCTTCAAGCTCGCTGTTAGCGGCGCTGGCGCAAAGACGCAAATTCACACGCACATGTGCTATAGCGAATTTAACGATATTATCAAGACAATTGAGGCGATGGATGCCGATGTCATCAGCATTGAGACCGCGCGCAGTGGCAACGAGCTCCTAAAAATCTTTAAAAGCGTGGGCTACAAGCAAGAAGTCGGCCCAGGTGTGTATGACATCCACAGCCCACGCGTGCCAAGCACCGAAGAGATGGTCGCTCAGATAAATGCGCTACTTGAGGTGCTCCCAAAAGAGCAGCTTTGGATCAACCCTGACTGCGGTCTAAAGACGCGCAAATGGGACGAAGTGCGCCCAAGCCTAAAAAATATGGTCGAAGCGGTAAAAATCGTTCGTGGATAGCGAAATTTGGGCTTTTAAAGCCCAAATTCGATAAATTTGCAACAAAGGAAATTTGATGAAAAAACTCACTATAATCGACACTTTTGGCTTCTTTTTTAGGCTTTATTACGCACTTTCGGGCTTTCGCACTAAAGATGGCAAGCCAAGCGGCATGGTGAGCGGATTTGCGAATTTCATAAACCAACTCTACACCGAAGCAAATAGCGATTATATTGTGTTTGCACTCGATTCTAAGGGGCCAACTTTTAGAAGTCAAATCGATCCAAACTACAAGAAAAATCGTGCCGCGCCGCCAGAAGCACTTTTGGCGCAGCTTCCGATTTGCATCGAAATGATCGATAAAATGGGCCTTTGCGCCATTTCGCGCGAGGGTTACGAGGCAGATGACATAATCGCTAGCATGGTCCAATTTTGCGCGGATAAAGAGATTTTTGTTAGCGTTGTTACCCATGATAAGGACCTTTATCAATTAATTGATGACGGAAAGTGCGGAATTTACAGCCCTGCGAAACGAATTTTATACGATAGTGCGCTATGTTTCGAGAAATATGGCGTTTTTCCAAACCAAGTGCGCGATTTTTTGGCAATTAGCGGCGATACTAGCGACAATATTCCCGGAGTTAAGGGCATTGGTGATAAGGGTGCAAAAAAATTGCTAGACAGTTTTGGCTCACTAGAAAATATCTATGAAAACATTGAGAAAATCCCAAATGAACGCACCAAACGCCTACTTTTAGAGTCAAAAGAGAACGCCTTTATCAGTCAAAAATTGGCGACGCTTTTTTCCGAGCTCAAATTTGCCGAAAATACGCTTGAAAGTGCCAAATTTCCAGACTCAAATCCGCTTTTAAAAATCACAAAAACGCTTCAAGATTATTCACTAAACCAGCTCCTAAGCCGTCTTGGAATGCGTGAAAAGCCCCAGGAAAAGGCATTTAACGCGCATCTTTTAAATGATGAAAATGAGCTTTTTAGGGTGATTGACGCTATTCCTGCGGGCGCAAAAGTTGCGTTTGATACCGAAACTACAGGCACGCAAAAGGATGCGAAAATCGTTGGTTTTTCATTTTGTTTTGATAAAATTAACGCCTATTATGCGCCGATTAATCACCATTATTTGGGTGTTGGCGAGCAAATTTCGCTTGAAGCTGCCAAAAAGGCGGTGGAGCAAATTTTTACTCATCACGTAATCGGGCAAAATCTGAAATTCGATTTTAACGTGGTTAAAGTAAATTTGGATATCGACGCGCCCCAAATTTACAGCGATACGATGATTTTAGCGTGGCTAAAAGAGCCAGGAAGCGCCGTCGGAATGGACGCATTGGCCAAAAAACTCTACAATTATGAGACGATTAAATTTGAAGATGTCGTGAAAAAGGGTGAGAATTTTTCCAGCGTTGAGCTTGAGAATGCCGCAAAATACGCAGCTGAGGACGCTTGGGTGACCTTGAAATTTTATGAGACGTTTTGCAAAATTTTAGAGCCAAATTTGCTTGCTTTAGCCCAAAATTTGGAATTTCCATTTATCAAAGTCCTTTTAAATATGGAAAATAACGGCATTTTGATGGATAAAGAAAAGCTAAAAGCCTTAATTTCGGAAAATAGCGAAACACTGCAAAGCCTAACCAACGAAATTTACGCACTTAGCGGCGAAAGTTTTAATATAAATTCCACTAAACAGCTTGGCGACGTGCTTTTTGAAAGGCTAGCTCTTCCTTGCAAAAAACGCACAAAAAGCGGCTATAGCACCGATGAAAACGTGCTAAATTCGCTCATTTTGCTCCATCCCGTGATTGAGAAAATCCTAAAATACCGCGAATATTTTAAGCTCCAAAGCACCTATGCGCTGCCACTTTTAGAGCTCGCAAAGTCCGATAAAATGGGCAGAATTCACAGCTCATTCCTTCAGACTGGCACCGCGACTGGCAGGCTTTCAAGCAAAAACCCAAATTTGCAAAATATCCCAGCTAGAAACGCTCTGGCAAAGAAAATCCGCGATTGCTTCGTTAGCGAGGGCGGTTTTAGCTTTATTTCGCTTGATTATTCGCAGATTGAGTTGCGACTTCTTGCCCATTTTAGCGAGGATCCCGCACTTATCGCGGCTTTTAAAAATGACGAAGACATCCACGCACGCACCGCAATATCGATATTTGGCGAGTGCGACAAAGAGAGGCGAAACATCGCAAAAAGCATAAATTTCGGCCTAATTTACGGCATGGGCGCAGGAAAATTGAGCGAGCAAATTTCAGTTTCTAGAGCTGAAGCTAAAGATTACATTTCGCGCTATTTTGCGGCATTTCCGACGATTAAGGATTTTTTGGAAGGGATAAAATCGCAGACGAAAAATGACGGCTTTGTCACCACGCTTTTTGGGCGCAGACGCTATTTTGATTTCGCAAATGCCACGCCGATGGTGCTTGCGACGTATGAGAGAGAGTGCGTGAATACGAAATTTCAAGGCAGCGCAGCGGACATCATAAAAAAGGCGATGGTCGAGATTTTTCCGCTTTTAAATGCCGATGCACGGCTGATTTTGCAAATTCACGATGAGCTGATTTTTGAGGTGCGAGACGAAATCGCGCGCGAATTTGGCGCAAATTTGCAAGCCATCATGCAAAATGTGTGCGAGCTAAAAATTCCACTCAAAACCAGCCTAAATATCGCTAAAAATTTGGGCGATTTGAAGTAAATTTGCGCTCCAAAAATCGCAGCACGGGCGAGATTAAATTTAGTCCGCGACTGCGGTGCGAAATTTCGCGTTTGACGCTAAATTCCAGCTCGCCAACAGTGCGCGAAAAACCATCCGGAATAAACATAAAATCGTAGCCAAAGCCGTTATTTCCACGCTCTTCGTTAATCACCTTGCCGTGCATAAATCCGTGCGCGCTGTAATCCCCAAAACGCGATGCCACCGCGATACAGGCGGTGTAAAATGCCCTACTTTCGCGCAAATTCCGCGCGTTTAATTCGGCGATCATTTTGGCGCGGTTGCTTGCATCAGTCGCATTTTTGCCGCTATAACGCGCAGAAAAGATGCCAGGTGCGAAATTTAGGGCCTCAACGCTAATTCCACTATCATCGCTCAGTGCGATAAATTCACTTTCTAGTCCCAAATTTACGAGCTTTTCATAAACCGCACGCACTTTAATTAGCGCATTTTCTTGAAAGCTTTTGCCATTTTCAGCGATCTCAAACGGCGTCATCACTTCGTTTAATGCGTAAATTTCGTAATTTGAGAAAAAATCTTTTATCTCTTTTACCTTATCTTGGTTATTTGTGGCGAGTACGATTTTCATTTTTATCCTTTCAAAAAGCCAAATTTTACTAAAATTTAGTTAATTTTGGTTAGAATTGCAAATTTTAAAGGTTAGTTATGATAAAAAATATTTTTCCGTTAGCTTTCATCGTTGCGACGCGATTTTTTGGGCTTTTCATCATTTTGCCAGTCATTTCACTCGAAGTCCTAAATTTAAACGGCGGAAACGCCATTTTAGCGGGCGTAGCGATCGGAATTTACGCGATTATGCAGATGATTTTTAGCGTGCCGTTTGGCTATCTTTCGGACATTTTTGGACGCAAAATCGTGATCACGATTGGGCTTTTGATTTTCATCATCGGGTCCCTAGTTTGCGCACTTGCGAGCGATATTTGGACGCTGCTTTTAGGACGTTCATTGCAAGGCACAGGTGCAGTCGGAGGCGTGGCAATCGCCCTAATTAGCGACTTTGTCAAGGAAGAAAACCGCGCAAAGGCGATGAGCTTTATGGGAATGATGATTGGGCTCAGTTTTGCCCTTGCAATGGTCATTTCGCCGTGGATGAATGCCAAATTTGGCTTTTCGAGCCTATTTTATTTGAGCGCAATTTTGACGCTAATTTGCATCGTGCTTTTATACACCGCAGTCGGCGAAGAGCCCAAATTTACGACATTTAAGCAAGAAGTCGCAATCACAGAAATTCTCAAAAATAAAAATATCATGATAATGAATTTGAGCAATTTTTTGCAAAAAACGCTCATGATCATGGCGTTTTTCTTAATTCCGATCGTGCTAGTGCGAAATTTAGGGCTTTCGCAAGAAAAACTCTCGCTCATTTACGCTGTAGCGATGGTTTTCGGCTTCCTAGCGATGGGATTTTCCGGATTTTTCGGCGAAGTAAAAAAACTCTCAAAGCAAATTTTAATCGCCGGAATTTGTGCATTTGGCATCGCATACCTATTTTTCGGGATTTCAGAAATAAAAGCGCCATTTATCGTCGGTATTATGGTCTTTTTCTTAGGCTTTAACCTGCACGAACCGCTCTTACAATCGGTCGCATCGAAATTCTCAAAAAGCACGCAAAAAGGCGTAGTTTTGGGCATTTTCAACGCTTGCGGCTATTTTGGGACATTCTGCGGCGGTGTGATTGCAGGCATCGCGACAGAGCATTTTAGCATTTTTTCGCTTTCACTCATGGTCATCGTAATCGTCATTTTATGGCTATTTGCGCTGATTTCCATGACAAATCCGCACATTTTTAAAAATTTATATTTGGAAGAAAACCTCGATCTTTCCGAGCTAAAATCAGACTCTCGCATCGTCGATCTCTATCAAGTCGCCGGAAAATCGGTCATCAAATATAATTCATCTCTCATCTCGCAGGATGAAATTTACGAAATTTTAGGCAAGAAAAATGGGCAAAATTTGGAATAAATTTATCACCGGAATTTACTTTATTTACTGCGTCGTGACCATTTTGCTAGTGATTTTGGCGATGAAGATAAATGTCAAGAATAACCGCGAGCAGCGCCGAACGTGGGCGAAATTTCAGCGCTATTTTATCGAGTACAAAATCACGCAGATTGGCGAATTTGCCGAGGCTGACATGATTGTCATAAATCACCGAAGCATGCTCGACATCATTATTTTGGAGGAATTTCACCCGGCAAATTTGGCCTGGATCGCGAAAAAAGAGATCGGCGAGATTAAGGTTTTGGGCGCTATTTTGCGGCTTCCGAAGATGATCGCAGTCGACCGCTCAAATCCGCGCTCGATTGTGGCACTCGTAAAAGATGTCAAAGACCGATTGAAAGATGGCCGCGTAATCGCCATTTTTCCGGAAGGCACGCGGGGAAAGGGCGAAAAACTGCTCAAATTTCACGACGGCGCAAAAATTCTCGCTGAAAAGCTAAATTTGCGCGTCCAGCCGATCGTCTTAAAAAACACACTCGATCATTACGATGTGAAAAATTTCTCAGTCAAAAGCGGCGAAATCAAAATGCAGTGTTTAGACGTCATCACGCCAAATTCGCCAGATTGGTACGAAAATCTGCGCAGCTCAATGCAAAAAGCCTACGACGAGCTTTAAATTAATTTTTTTATGCTATAATCGCGCTTTATTTTGCTAAAAAAGGGAAAAAATGAAAAAAAGTCTTATTTGGATTATCCTAATTATAGTTGTTTTGATGCTTTTATTAATGGCGATTTTCGATTCTAGCGGCAAAAAATTGAGTTGTGCCTTCGGAAATGGCGAAAGCTGCCTATCTTTGGCGGAAAAATATTTGGGCGAAGCCGCAATTCCTGCACAAAATTTACAAAATCAAACCCAAAGCCCAGAAGCGAATGAAAATTTGCTAAAAAATCTTGAAGAGAGCTGCAAAAATGGCGTTTTAGACGACTGCAATCAGATGGCGATTTTGTATCAATACGGTCAAAATGGCGTCGCGCAGGATGCGAAAAAAGCCGCTGAAATTTACCAAACAAACTGCGACAAAGATAGCGCGATTTCGTGCTTTAATTTGGCGAATTTACTCCGCGTGGGCGCCGAAAACGTCGCTCAAGACCTAAACGCCTCAGCCAAACTCTACGAAAAAGCCTGCAACATCGACCTAAATATCACAAATAATTTCGCGTGTGTTGAAGTCGGATTGATGCACGAAACTGGCGAGCTGCTCGAACAAAATTACGAAAAAGCGGTCAAATTTTATGAGAAATCATGCAATGCCGATAATGCTTTAGCGTGCGCAAAATTGGGCGTTTATAATCAAGAAGGCGTAGGAATCGCCCAAAATGAGGCAAAAGCGGTCGAGCTTTACACAAAAGCGTGCTCTGCAAACGTGCTTGACGCTTGCAACCGCCTAGGAATGATGTATCAAAACGGCCGTGGCACCGAGCAAAACATCTTCGCGGCGTTTGACATTTTTCAAAATAACTGTGCGAAGGGCTTTGCGATGTCGTGCAACAATTTGGCATTTTTGATGCAAAACGCCTCTGGCCCGCTCGCAATCCAGCTTTATGCGAATTCTTGCAACGCCAACGTCACTTTTGGCTGCAATAATTTCGGAATTATGATGCAAAATACAAATCCTTTGACCGAGGAAAATGCGAATTTAGCGCTAACGGCGTATAAAAAATCTTGCGATTTGGGCGATAAAACGGGCTGCGAGCTGCACACAAATCTCCAAAATGCCCTAAATCAAGCCACAACTGCACCAAAAGAGGAAGAGAAAAAATCTAAAAAATAGCAAATTTGGCCGAAATTCAAACGAATTTCGGCTCTCAAATTTACAAATTTCCGCAATTCGTTTAATATTTTTCTGCTAAAATTCTCTCAAATTTCTATCAAAGGATCAAAGATGAAAAAAGTTTTGATTGCCCTTTTTTGCGCACTTTTGTTTGTCGGATGTGCCAGCAAAAGCGGAACGGAAAGTGGCGTAATTAAGACCTCAAATCCGATTTTTCTAAAATCAAAACCGGCAAAAACCACGGCGTTTGTGAATTTCACGAACACAAGCGAGTTTTTAGATAGTAATTTGACCGAGGCTGTGAAGCTAAATTTGCGCGCGCAGGGATATCACATCGTGCCAGAAGAGAGTCTTGCAAATCTCATAATCAAGGGAAATTTGAACTATTTTCGTCGCACGATTTATGACGACAGATACTATTACGGCAGACCGCGCTTTTCCTTTGGATTTGGCTTTGGTCGTGGCTGGGGCGGCAGACATCACGGCGGCTGGGGCTTTGGCATGGGACACGATATTTACGATTATGACGACGATCGCACCTCAAGCTACATCTACGACGGCCAGCTTTCGCTCTTAATCCGTATCAAAAACGGCAAGAAATTTGACGACTACAGCACAAATTTAAATTATCAAAGCGGCAGAAACGTCAAGTCAAAAAGCACCATAAGCAGGGAATTTAACGACAAAGTCATTCAACAAATAAATTTGATTTTAAATAATTAAAAGTGAGAGCCAAAACAGCAAATTCGCTGTTTTGGCTAAATTTTAGTGAAACATCTTTTTAAATAGTTTTGAAATTCCGTCGTGTGAGAGCATATCCTCGACGAATTGGGCATAAACCATCTTTTTTTCATTCAAAATCTCGGTAAAATAGCGCTCGCTAGCACTCACGCCATTTACTTGCTCGTAATCGCAAAGTCGCTTATAAATCGGCGCGATTTTCTCTACGACGTGCTTTTCAATCGCCTTTCTATACGCCGTATAGCCCAAAATTTCATCAGTTCGCGCATGGCGGTTAGTTTCAAAGCTAGCCACAACCCAATAAAATCTGCCATCTTTTGAGAGATTTTTCATAATCAACTTAAATTCTTTCCCAGATTTTAGGGCTTCCCAAAGCATTTTATACATCAATTTCGGCATATCTGGATGGCGAATGATATTGTGCGGCTGTCCTATTAGCTCGCGCTCAGTGTATCCAGAAACCTCGATAAAATAGTCATTTGCGTAATTGATGACGCCTGAAGCGTCCGTTTTTGAGACAATATATCGCTTCGGATCTAAGACGATCTCTTCGTTGCGTGGTTCTGGTCGTTGCATGAGACTTCTCCTTAAATTCAATTCGTCAATTATATAATTTTTTATCTTAAATTCTCTCGCTAAACACGGCTAAATTCCCAAAAATTCGGAAATATTTTTTTTCATTAACTCAAGCAATTTTACGCGCGCTTCCTTGCTTGCCCACGCCAAATGCGGCGTAAAAAGGACATTTTCTGGGAATTTCAAATTTAAAAGCGGATTATCTTCGCTCATCGGCTCTTTTTCAAAAACATCGCTAATAAAGTAAATTTCGCCCGAATTTAGCGCGCTTGCGACCGCTTTTTCATTTACGATTCCACCGCGACCGAAATTCATCAAAATCGCGCCTTTTTTCAACTTGCCCAAATTTCCCTCATTTAGGAGATTTTTCGTGTTTTCATTTAATGGCGCGTGGATCGAGATGATATCGCAGGTTTTTAACATTTCATCAAGTTCGACGCGTTTAAATTCCGAATTTGCGTTTTTGCCGCTTGTTGAGTAGTAGCAAATTTCGCAGCCAAAGGCGCGCGCGACGGATGCCACATTTTTGCCGATTGTGCCAAGTCCGATGATGCCAAATTTCTTGCCATTTAGCTCATAAAAAGGCTTGTCAATATTGGTAAATAGGCCACTTTGCGACCATTTTTTACTCAAAACTAAATCATTATAAAATGGAATTTTGCCAACGAGCGTGAGCAAATTCGCGAAAACTTGCTGCGTAACGCTATTTGTGGAGTATCCAGCGACGTTTTTTACTGGAATTCCTTTTTCTTTCGCATACTCCATATCTACGTTATTTGTGCCAGTTGCGGCGACGCAAATTAGCTTCAAATCGCACGCATCGATCACCTCTTTTGTGATTAAGACCTTATTTGTGATGACGATGTCAGCTCCTTGCAATCGCGAAATCGTCTCATTCGCCGCAGTTGTCTCATAGCGGACAAATTCGCCAAATTCAGCCAAACTACTCAAATCCAAATCAGCGCCCAAAGTCTTAGCGTCTAAAAAAACAATTTTCATTTTTACTCCTTTTCTGCCATTTTAAGATATTTTGCGACGATTCCAAGCGTCGTGCCTTGAATTAAAACCGAAGTCAAAGATACGAAAAATACGATATTAAAGATAGTTGTCGCTTGCTCGATGCCCGCAAGCAGCGGATACGTGGCAAATACAATCGGCACCGCACCTCTTAGCCCAACCCAAGAAATGTATAAAAGTCGCTCTTTGCTCATTCTAAAAAGCCCCAAACAAAGCCACACCGCAATCGGTCGCGCGACAAAAATCAAAAACGCCGAAATGAGGCACCCGACGCCAAAAATCGGCACCAAATGGCTCGGATAAACCAAAAGTCCAAGCGTCAAGAATAGCGCGATCTGCATCATCCAGGCAAAACCGTCGAAAATTTTTCTCATATTATCTTTTTGCACGATTTCGGAATTTCCTAAAAACAGCCCGCACACATAAACCGCCAAATAGCCGTTTCCGCCGATAATTCCGGTTAGTGAATAGGTCAAAAACATCAGCGAAATAAATAAAACTGGATAAAGCCCCTCTAAGGCGAGATGAATTTTATTAATGATAAATTTGCTCGCATATCCAAACGCAAAGCCCATAATTCCGCCAAAGATAATCTGCATGAAAAAAACCGGCACCATGCTCATAAATCCAGCCTTTTCATTTACGACCAAAGTTAAAAATATAATAGTAAGCACATACGCCATTGGATCGTTACTTCCGCTTTCAAATTCGAGCGTTGGTCTGAGATTTTCTTTTAGCCGCAGACTTTTCGAGCGCAAAATCGAAAAGACCGCCGCAGCATCAGTCGATGAGACGATTGAGCCTAAAAGCAAACTCTCATAAAGCGTAAAATCGGTAATAAAATAGACAAACGCGCCCAAACAGCCAGCAGTCAGCATAACGCCCACGCTTGAGAGCAAAATTCCTTGATACATCACCGGTTTTACCGCTTGCCATCTAGTGTCCAATCCGCCGGAAAATAGGATAATATTTAGCGCGATTACGCCGATAAATTGAGCCGCGCGCGCGCTATCAAATTTAATCCCGCCAATTCCTTCGCTGCCCGCAAGCATTCCAATAAATAGAAATATCACCAACGTTGGAATTCCAAATTTATACGACGTTTTCCCCAAAATAACGCTAATAAACAGCAAAATCGAACCGATAAAAATGACATTATCTATTGTGATACTCAAAATTCCGCCCTTACAAAATCTAAAATTTCGCGTATTATGGCAAAATTTAGTTTAATTTCTTATCAAATTTAGGCGTTTTGGAGCAAATTTATAATTTTTCGCCAAATTTCATAAATGAAAATTAAACGCCGAATTTCTATAAAAGTGGCGAGAATTCCCATTTTATCGCGATTCTTGCTCAAATTTGCGCGAAATGACCTAAAAATGGGCTTTGGAAGCGAAATTTGCGAAATTTTTGCAAATTTTAAAAGTCGTGTCAAGTAAATTTGCAAAAAATTTTAAATTTTTTTTCGCCTTTGAAATTTCGTGCGCATGGGGTTTTGCGTGTGGTGCGGAAATTTTTATGTAATGTCAATTATCTTTTTTTTGAAAAATGTGTTATAATTCCAGTAACGTTTTACATAAGGGTATGTAAAGCGGAATTTCATTTATTGAGGAGGAAGCCATGAGAAGAGGTTTCACTATGATTGAGTTGATTTTCGTAATCGTTATTTTAGGTATTTTGGCTGCGGTTGCTATTCCAAGACTAGCTGCTACTCGTGATGATGCAGAGGTTTCAAAAGCTGCTACTAACTTGACTACAGTTATCAGCGACCTTGGTGCATACTATACATCACAAGCAACATTCGCTACAGATCTTAAAGAGATGACTAACGTTTCTCTTGACGATGGTAGTGGTCACACTTCAGATTTGCTAGCTGCTGGTAAAAAATGCTTGTCACTAGAGTTGGAAGAGCAAAAAGTTGAAGATAACAAACCAGCTATTTTGACAGTTAAAGCAGGTGGGGATTCTGGCGAGGCTATCTGCCAAAAGATCCTTGCTAACGCAAGCGTTACAAAAGTTATCGAGAATGAGATTAAATGGACAGACGCTAATAATCAAGAGCAATCTTGCACAGGTTGTGTAGCTGTAAGCGGTATCGCTGTAACATTCTAATAAGCGAATAAAAGCTTAATAACTAGCCTGGCTCCGGCCAGGCTTTTTTTATGCCCAAAAATTCCCACAAATTCGGTGCTCCCCACACATTAATCACATTCAAAGTTTTGTTTTTGTATAATCTCTCTTTCTATAAAGGATGAGGGAATGAAGGTCATAAAAAGAAACGGCAGAACTGAAGAGTTAGATATAACAAAAATCAAAAAATATACAAAAGAGTCGGTCGAAGGCCTAGATAATGTGAGCCTAAGCGAGCTCGAAGTCGATGCGAAAATTCAATTCCGCGATATGATCACCACGGAGGAAATTCAGCAAACGCTAATCAAAACCGCAGTGGATAAAATCGACGTCGACCGCCCAAACTGGACATTCGTCGCTGCACGGCTATTTTTGTATGACTTGTATCACAAAGTCAGCGGCTTTAGCGGCTATAATCACCTACGCGAATATTTCGAGCGCGGCGAAAAGGCTGGCCGCATTATGCTGGGCTTAAAAGAGAAATACAATCTCGACGAATTAGACGAATATATCCGCCCTGAGCGCGATTTGCAATTTACCTATCTTGGCATCAAAACGCTTTATGATAGGTATTTAATCAAAGACGCAAAAGCCCGCCCGATCGAGCTTCCGCAGCATATGTTTATGGCGATCGCGATGTTTTTAGCGCAAAACGAGCTAGACTGCCAGACTTGGGCGAAGAAATTTTATGATTTGATTTCCAAATTTGAGGTCATGCCTGCAACGCCAACGCTCTCAAATGCCCGCACCACGCGCCACCAGCTAAGCAGCTGCTACATCGGAAGCGTGAGCGATAATATCGAGGGAATTTTTGATAGTTACAAAGAGATGGCGCTTTTAAGCAAATTTGGTGGCGGCATCGGCTGGGACTGGTCAAAAGTCCGCGCTATCGGTGGCAGCATCGACGGCCATAAAAACGCAGCCGGTGGCATCATTCCATTCCTAAAAATCACAAACGACATCGCAGTCGCAGTCGATCAGCTAGGCACGCGCAAAGGTGCAATCGCGGTCTATATCGAGCCGTGGCATATGGATATTGACGATTTTATCGACCTTCGTAAGAATTCCGGCGAAGAGAGACGCCGCGCACACGAGCTTTTCCCTGCGCTTTGGATAAACGATCTCTTTATGAAGCGATTGGCGAATAATGAGCGCTGGACGCTCTTTGATCCGATGGAGGTGAGTGATCTAACTGACCTTTGGGGCGAAGAATTTGAGAAACGCTACATCGAGTATGAAAATGACGACAAAATCGCCAAAAATAGCGTAATGGCGAAGGAGCTGTGGAAGAAAATTTTGACAAATTATTTTGAGACGGGAATGCCGTTTTTGTGCTTTAAAGATAATGCAAACCGCGCAAACCCAAATTCGCACTACGGCATTATCCGCAGCTCGAATTTATGCACCGAAATTTTCCAAAACACGACTCCAAATCACTATAAAATCAAGGTCGTTTTCGCTGACGGCACGCACGCGCTATATGAGGAAGAGGAGATCGTCGTCGTAAATGGCGACATCAAGAAAAAGGCGAAAAAGATCACCGCGCTTGATACCATCGATGATAAGGAGATTTTCATCGTCGAAAAAGAGCCAGACGAGGGATCGACTGCGGTTTGTAATTTGGCGAGCGTAAATTTGAGCAAAATTCACACCACCGAAGACATCAAACGCGTCGTGCCAATCGCTGTAAGAATGCTAGATAACGTGATTGACCTAAATTTCTATCCGCACGCGAAAGTCAAACGCACGAATTTGGCTAGCCGCTCGATCGGACTTGGCGTCATGGGCGAAGCGCAAATGCTCGCAGAAATGGGCATCGAGTGGGGCAGCTACGCACACTTGGAGAAGATCGATCAAATCATGGAAAACATCAGCTATTCAGCGATTATGGCGTCGTCAAATTTGGCGATCGAAAAGGGCAAATATCCGCGATTTGAGGGCTCAAAATGGTCGCAAGGAATTTTCCCAATTGACATGGCGAATTTAAATGCAAAAGCGCTTGTCGATCGCGGCGGACTCTTTGATGAGGGGCTTTGCGACTGGGATGCATTGCGCGAAAAGGTCAAAAAAGACGGCATGCGAAACGGCTATCTCATGGCGATTGCGCCGACATCGTCGATTTC
>Ga0065711_1027931_pt1 | contig 44879 bp, 21 predicted proteins | sample Hoacrofraction12_FD_59098 | JGI IMG/M metagenome (GOLD analysis project Ga0065711, IMG submission 59098) | Hoatzin crop microbial communities from Cojedes, Venezuela - Epithelial fraction 12 v2 (version 2) | ecosystem: Host-associated > Birds > Digestive system > Esophagus > Crop | place... | reverse complement strand
CCCCCCCCCCCAATGGGTTGTTCACCCACTTTCTCTAGTTTTAAATGCATTACAAGCTGTCTTTCCAGCAGGGGGCAAGCGCACAAATATATGAGGGGTAGTTCTTGCTTTCTTCTCCTCCCACACCTTTTTTGACACAAACTGGGCTGTTTTTTTTCGTATCTTATGTCCCGCTTATCTTTAGGTTCAGTTGTTTCTACTTCCAATAATCTCAGTCTTGTCATCACGCTGCTTTGCGGTATAATCTTGACATGTCTTATGAACCGAGCAGGTTTTAGGAGCAAATTGGGTGATGTCCTGCAGCCCCTCAATGAGGAAGCCATGCAACTTGCCTGCTGTGGTTGGAAACAGAGAAAAAGAATGTATTTGAGTCGTGTTTTTATATGCACTATGTCATTTCAAAAGATGTTCCTATTGAACAAAAGAAGACTAGATAGCCTGTGGTGTAATGGACAATACAGGTGCCAGATGTATAAAATGATGGCAGTCCATAGGTTATTTGTCTAAGGAATCATCTGGGAATTCACTGACCCATTGGAACAGGATTGTAGGCGATTGTTTATTTATGTTAACCCAGGTTGTTCTGTCCCGTTGCCAGAAGAATAGGACTGTGCTTTGGTATATGGCAGTGTTCAACTCTAGTAATGGAAGCTGCAAAGATGAAGCACATTGCTGCAGATACAGCTAATTTACCTGTCAACAGAGTAATCTCAAAGCAAGATAGCTGTAGAATTATTCTGCAATGAAGTATTTGTTTAGAGTCATAATTTTATTAAACAACCAGGTATTAATCTGACTTCCTGTGGATCTAAGTTGTGGGGTTTTTTTCCCCTGTATTAAGTCTACCTAAACTTTCAAAACAAACTTATGCATTCACAACTTTAAAAAAACAGTAAAAATAAAAAATACAGTGGTAGCAATAACTAACCCAAGTTAATTTAAGGTGATGAGTGGCTGCCATTTTTGGCACTTTATAAGCATTGTTATCCCCCAATAATGGAACTATACATCTTGTGACCTTGATCTTTATGACTTTACTGGTCCTGTAGAACTGATGAATATTAATTTAAAAAAAAAAATCTACTGTAGTTGACATCGTAACATTGCTCTTCTAGTGCTTTGGAAAGATTAATGACTGGAGTGTGCTTGTGTTTCTTGGCAGTTAATGAAGATGCTTTTTGAGTGTCCTGATGAGCGAGTGGACCTGGAACTTATTTCTTTCTGTATTAACCTTGCTGCTAACAAAACAAATGTACAACTTATCTGTGAAGGTAACCATATGGAGATTTTACTGTTTTCTTGGAGATGACAACACTTTATATACACTTTTTAATATATATTTATATATAGAAATTATGCATCTAAGGTATTTATCAATTCCTGTGTGTATATGTGTGTATTAAAAACGAAATGCACCTTTTTGGGTAATGTTTGCAAGTGAATAGCCATATCCTCCCCAAAATTGGCCTTGGTGGAGAGAGTGACACTGAGACATCTCTCATATCTGCATGTAGTTCTGTGAAACACACTGATGACAGTACCTTGGGAAAGTATGGTGGTATGGAGAGATGAAAATTTTGTTCTATGTGATGCCTAAAATCCGTCTTTAGCTGCCAGTACCAAATTAATAGCACAGTGATGTCATTTAGTTATAATTTTGTTATTTTTTTAAATTGATAATCTTTTGGGTTCTATTATTTTGTTACATGGTATAGATGGGTTTTGCATTTCATTCGGTAGCTCTCTAGATTGCTTTTCAGATTTCATTATTTTCATACTAGCAGTTTCAAGTGGAACATTATTATTCAGTAGCACTAATTTTTACTTGTGCTGAAAATTTTCACAATGAACTACTATAATAAATTACTAGACTTTAAAAGGGACAATTGCAATCAATGGATTCTATGACCAGCAATTCCACTTTAAAATTGTCTGTATAGCTTTGTAGAAGGGGGAGGAGCAGGGAGAGCTCATTTTATATTAAAGGTAGATATAAAATTCAAGCTAGTAGCACTTACTAGATAGGCAAGGTGATCTTTTGGAAACGTAATGGTAACAGTGGGGCTTGGCCTGTGCAATCAAGTACTGCAGATCTGTGTATGTCTGTTGTGTGTATTCCCACCTAGTGATCTACAGGACTGACAAATAATCTTTTAAAGCCATAATAATGTATTTATTCCATGGAGTGGGGAGAGAAGTCTCTGAGCTAGTGCCAACAGCTGTGCTGCATCTCCACTAACTGCAGTTGATGATAGGATAATTGTTTGCATGTAGAACCTTTCTTGGTCTGAATAAGACTGAGCCAGCAGTGTGCCCAGGTGGCCAAGAAGGCCAACGGCATCCTGGCTTGTATCAGGAATAGTGTGGCCAGCAGGAGTAGGGAGGTGATCATGCCCCTGTGCTCAGCACTGGTGAGGCCATGCCTGGAGCACTGTGTTAAGTTTTGGGCCCCTCACTACAAGAAGGACATTGGGGTGCTGGAGAGTGTCCAGAGAAGACCAACAAGGCTGGTGAATGGTCTGGAGAACAAGTCTTAGGAGGAGCGGCTAAGGGAGCTGGGGTTGTTTAGTCTGGAGAAGAGGAGGCTGAGGGGGGACCTCATTGGTCTCTACAACTACCTGAAAGGAGGTTGTAGTGAGGTAGATGATGATCTCTTCTCCCAGGTAACTAGCAATAGGATGAGAGGAAATGGCCTCAAGTTGCATCAGGGGAGATTTAGATTGGGTATTAGGAAAAGTTTCTTCACTGAAAGAGTGGTCAGGCATTGGAACAGGCTGCCCAGGGAGGTGGTGGAGTCACCATCCCTAGAGGCGTTCAAAAAACATCTAGATGTGGCACTTAGGGATATGGTTTAGTAGGCATGGTGGTGTTGGGGTGATGGTTGGACTTGGTGATCTTAGAGGTCTTTTCCAACCTATGATTCTGTGAATCTGTGATTCTATGAAATAACTACGCACACCTGAAGCATTTAATTGTTTGTCTGACTTTAAGTGTCCCACCACCCACCAGTAGTCGTTTTAGAGAAGCTATAGAATTTACATAAAGCAGGTATCTTACTTTCAACTTAAACTTGGAAAAAGAAATAGTTCCTGTCTAGATTTTTCACTTTTTCATTTTAAACTTTTAAAACTTAAGGCAGTTTGTTTTATTTTTGTGAGTGTGTGGTGGTGTTTTTTGATCGGCCAGTACTTTCCTCGTTTTGTTGTTTTATTCGGAGCATTTTCTAAGTGTTTGTTTCTTTTGAGGAAATGGTTTGAAAATGCTAATGAAGCGGGCTTTGAAATTTAAGGACCCATTGTTAATGAAGATGATCAGGAATATTTCTCAACATGATGGGCCAACTAAAAGCCTGTTTATTGTAAGTACTTTCTATTACCAGATGTGATCTCTGATTCTTCCTACTGGAGAAGACTGACTTTGGAGAGCTGCTGTGTTTTGTCTTGACAGGGTGTCCAGTTTAAGTTTTCTTGGCTGTCATAGGTTGATGTATGTTTTGTTGTATAAGACTATCTCCGCTGGTAGATGGGGATTTGGATCCCTCACTACAAGGAAAACAGATCTTAAGCTGTATCCAGTAAGTCCCTGTTCCAAAACAAGCACACAAACCCAAGCAAATGAACAAAAAGAAAACCAAACAGCTGCTAGGGTGCACATCATAACAATTAATAGTTACCCTAAATCTTTGCTTTTAGAGCTAGAGAGCAAAATAAAGTGGTGGGGTTTTTTTGTGGAAGAGGATATGTTAAAATTTTGAGTACTTAAGATTGTTAACCATGTCAAGCCAGCCTTTCAAAAGAAGGGCGGGAACCACAGTATCCTAAATGTTTGAATATAGATTGAATATCAAATTGTCTTAAAGCAGTATGGAATTAGTAAGTAGCATCCATTATTCTCCTGTTCACATCCCGAGAAAACGTTGTCGTTATTTGCTGAAATCTTTAGGAAGAGGACTCCGTTACCGTCACTAACACAGTATGGTGTTTGCTGCTAGCTTTCTCCTATTTTCTAACAGCTTTCTCAAACTATGTTTGTAGTAGCAACTTCTGGAACATCTGAACAACTGATCTACATCTGTTGAAAGTGAAAGAATGGAAGGAAAGAATACCGAAATGTTTTCTTGGATTATTCTTCAGCTGAAATTGAAACTGCCTTATTAGCCCTCATTTCAGGAGAAAAGTCTCTGTAGCATGTTTTTTGAGAACCAGTCTTGGTTTGACCAAGTTGTGAGCTCTTCAGAACCCCAGATTATTCACCTGTATTGTTTCTTGCTGTATTTTCTTTAGGATTATGTTGGTGATTTAGCAGCTCAAATATCAAATGGTGAAGAGGAGGAATTTGTGATTGAATGCCTGGGAACACTTGCAAATTTGACCTTACCAGATCTGGACTGGGAACTTGTACTGAAAGAGTACAAACTGGTTCCATACCTCAAGGATAAACTAAAACCAGGTCTGTACAAAGTTTGGTTAGTCTTTCAAAGTACAGTCTCTCGAAGAGCACTTAGAGTGCTCTTTCAGAGTAGAGTCTGGTTCCCTTTATGTTTGTGATTGTTTAGGGAAACAACGCCGAAGAACAAAATCGTATCTGCAGATAAATGTACAGCTAGCACAAGATTAAGAATTTCTGAGAGGTAATACTGTCTGCCTTCTGGTTTAGCAGGTTCTGCAGAAGATGACCTCGTTTTAGAAGTGGTGATAATGATCGGAACAGTTTCTATGGATGACTCTTGTGCTGCTCTGCTGGCTAAATCTGGAATCATCCCTGCACTCATTGAGCTTCTGAATGGTATATTGCCATGTTTGACTTTAGGCCTGGTTTTTCAGAGAAGTTTAGTTGGTGTAACTGAATGCACCATTCAATTTCTCTTGCAAGGCAGGGATAGGTGTCTTGTATATCAAAGGAGGAGCAATTACTCTGTTATTGATAGAGAGATACTGACTAGTGGTCTAACAGTTTTGATTTTTTTTTTTTCCCCACACCTCCACAACTCTTGCTGCAATCTGTGGTCTTTCTACTTGACTGGAGCAGGGAAGAAAACACTCATTTTATCTTGTCGGAGATGAAATCTCACGTGCACCACTGAATTGTCTAGCTGACATGTAAGAGCTGGGATTTCTCTAAGCATCAAGAGCTTCTAGTTGTGAGATCTGAAATTTTGGGGTTTTTTTTCCTTGCAGCTCAGCAGGAAGATGATGAGTTTGTCTGCCAGATCATCTATGTATTTTATCAGATGGTCTTCCACCAAGCCACCAGAGATGTCATTATCAAGGAAACCCGTATCTTTTTAAAGATTACACATCTAGAATTACAGCACTTAATTTGCCATCACTGATGTTTGGCCTATATTTCTCTTGCGTAAGCCTCCTGATCTTAGAGGATTCTTTATAAATGGTTTATTTCAGCTGAAGAAAAAATCCAAGCAGCCTAGGCATGTAGAGGGAGTGCAAGATTAATAGTAAAGATTAAAAGCTAGTTTGCTTTGAAACAGGGAGAGGGATAGGAGGCATATCACTGGACCAGATAACCCAGTAATTCCTATCCACTTTGAATTACTGCATGAATTTGGTTTGCAAATCATAGTCAAAATCATAGTCCATAGAAAAACTTACATGGAGCATAGACAGCCTTCTTGCACTGCACCATTATACATATATGTTGCGTAGTCTGAAGTTAAGTGCATTAGAACTCTTTAATAGTATTTTTCTTATTCTAGACAATACAAATAATGCCTGCTCTGTATTTTTCATCCACTTAATTTTTCTTTGAATTTTATGTTTGGCATACCTCTTCCATCTTCGTCCAACTATGGAGACTTTCGTTTCTGTTCCTGGCTTTCCTCTTCTCTTTCAAGCCTGTCTGTTGATGACTGAATCCGTTCTTCAGTTTCCTCATGTCATAGGTCTGTTCAGTTTTTTTTGTATGGTACTTATAAGTCTTATTCAGTCTTTATTACTTATTCTTTCAGTCACTGCTGATGTTGAGCTCATTCAGATGATCCGAAAACTGTGGAAAGAAGCACTAGATGTCTTTGTGGGCCTTAGCTGAATGTTAAATTTCATCGACACGTAAAGAATAGGTTGAATGGAGCCCTTGGAGGGATAGCTGATTAGTGATTACTTTGTTAGCAATACAAGGACTACTTCTTAATGTGGTTTTTCCTTTAAAGCTCTGTGGAGTGTCGTGGGATGTTGTTTTTTGTCTCCTGTCTGGAGTCCTAGGTGGCAAGCTTTAAAAAACAAACAAAAAAATTCATTTCTCTTTAGATCTGTAATGATAAAGAATGAACATTTGAACAATGCTTTTCTCACACAAACTGAACAAGACTAGTATTAATGCTATCATTTGCACAATAGATTTTCAATAATTTTGAGACAAATACATTGGAAACCTTTTTCTAAAACAAGAAAACTCCCTAAAGATTACAAGAGTAACAGTCTCAGAAGATTAAACCATTCCACAGAATGTTAGCATTTTGGACTAACACGTTGGATATATGGATTTCCTGTAAGAGATCAGAATGTATTTTCTTTGTAAGGGGCATGTAATTTTTCTTTAGGAATTTTGAAGAATATACGGGTATCTTAAAATGTGATATAAATAAAAAAGTGCTTGAGGGAAGGCTGCTGAACTTCACATGTGATGGAAAATTCCTGACTACAATTCTTAGTGAAATTTGCAGTTGGAAGAACCCAGGGCTGTGAAAAAAATAGCTTTTATCCTTAACAGTTTCTTTCCAGAGGCTCCAGCATATCTTATAGACCTGATGCATGATAAAAATGCTGAGATTCGCAAGGTTTGTGACAACACTCTGGATATTATAGCGGTAGGTCTGATTCTTTTTTATCATCTGTCCTTCAATAACATGTTTACATGATATAATTCTAAAATAACTAAGTAGCAATAACTTGCAAACTGATAGTATTTTTCATGTGCAACTTTCTAATCACATAGGTAAATGATCAATTTTTGTGGGACAATGACAATCATTAATTTAGGCTGTGTACCAAACTTCCAGAAAGTGCATTTATACTTTGAAAATTCGTACCAGTTAGCTTTATGCTACAGATGCTTTTAAAGAGTGTATTAATACTTACATAAATTAATCACATTACGTAAGTATGTCAAGCTTTCGTTATTTCTTAGTTCTCCAAACAAATGGCTCTTGTTACCCAGCAGCTTTTATTCAGCTCTTCTACATTGCTTGATGCCAGTATTTGTTTCAAAAAGAAAATGTGGGCGGTGATCCTGAAGTTGGTTATTTCTGCTGCGGGAAGAGTCAGTATAATACTGAAATTTTTAGTATTGTCTTCAACTCTTGGATAGGCTTCCTTATAGCTAAATGACTTAGTTTGTCCAGCTATCCGTTGATCACAATAAACTTTCGAAAAGTTGTTTTGTATTAAACTGCTAACTAGGAAAAAAGAAAGAATACTAAATTATAAAGTGCTATTGCTTTGTCAGCTCTTATAGCATGTACAGCGTGTATCATCTGCTTCTGGGGATCCTAGAAGCATTAATGTTTTCTAGGGTGTTCTTCATTGGAGTAAAGACATTGTGAAACTGATTCCACTTAAAAGTTGCATTTTGTTGTTAAAATTCCTACTGGCCTGTTTGAGTTGACTTCTACTGACAAAAAGAAATTTTGGTACTTTGTAGTGTCTTAGGATTGTACAGACTGTACGTTCACTTGGATGTAGAGTAACTATCATGAAATTAATCTTATAGCCAAAGAGAACTTAACTAAGTCAAGAGCAGTCTCGTTGACTACCTTCGTGCTTTTCCTGTCATTTACTTAGTTTCTTCCTTAGATGAATTACGCATATTGCAGCTTGTTCTCTGAAAGGTTTAATATAGCGTAAGACCTAACTTATGCTGCACAATACTACAGTCTATTTTCTGTTTCTGTTAAACTTATTAGTAATGCCTTCTAATTTAATATTCATCGAAAGAAGGAAAATGACATAACACTTCCTGTGTTGGAATTCTTTTTATCTGGCTCTGTTTTTGCTTCAGGGAGGTATGGAATGAAAATCATGCTCCACTAGTTGGTGGCAGGGTTGCTGCTGACATTCACCAAAGGCAAGATTTCAACTAAGATAAATTTGGACTTAGTACTTCTTTGTGATGGGCATTCTGTTCAGCTTACAAAGATCAGTTATTTCCAGGGACATCCCCAGTGGAAACAGTAGAGAGATTTTTATCCTCTGGGTGAGGCTGGACACTGAGTGCTTCCAACACTTGTTTTAACTTAGGGTCAGTGAAGTTTCCAGGTGTTTCAGGGGTTCATTTGTTCGTATGGGGGAGCTTACAATAGGATACATAATTTTTCACTAACTAGATCCTAGTATGTTAGTAGTAGTATTAAGCAACATTTATTTTGCAGAATCTAGAAGTAGTAGTACATTAAGACACAATTTCACATTCCACATTAATGTCTGAGTAAAATATCCTCTGCTTTTTTTCTTCCTAAGAAGAGGCATGAATAAATGAGTGCTATAGTAACAGATGGGAAAGGCCTCTCAACTTGCAAGAAGCTCAAGACAGGACTTCTAAGGCCTTGAGGAAGAATAAAGCAAGGAAATTATGTGGTACTGCCTTTACTGGAGGTGGGGGAGAAGGTATCAAGCCCATACTGGGAGTAGTTTGTGGGGTGGAAAATTTTTTTTTTCTTTGGTTCTAGAGCAGTGCTACACTTAGAATGGTGTTCACTGGTATGTTGGGGAGTTCCTTTTCTGCGAAGGCCTTTTTAGCTTTATTATCTAGCTGTTAGGTTAAAAGTTGCATAAAGCATAACTAACACTGTGCCCGCACCATATGCCCCCTTCTCTGGAAGGCAGAGGACACCACTGATTGATTGCTTTCTTGGCAATGTTGTAAGCTGGTTGCACGTTCTCCCAGTACCAAAAATCCCAGGCAACAAAGGTAACACATCTTAGATGGTGATGGGAGAAAATATGAAACAGTAAGTTACCAGAACCTAACATCTTGATAGGTGTTTTGCCGTTCAGCTCAGAGGATATGGCAGAGCAGCCTGTAAATGCTGAGGTGTTTGGTTGTGTGGCAGTTTTACACAACCAGTGTCTTCTGAGGTGTCTGAGCAGACCTAGTCTCCAAGATTGGTGAAACTTCTTATCTGTGCTAAATCCATAGCAAGAAAAACTTAAGTTTTCAGTCTTGTTGTTGCATACATGCTGACAGGATTAGTTCCTCTAATGATGGAAATCAGAAAGTAAATGCTGGAGAACAGAGATTTGAAAGTAGTTTCTTTTCAGGGAGACAAATGCTTCTTTCACTCATCAATGAGCTGTATATAGTGAGATTGAAATAACACTGAAGAAAATCAGATGCCTCATAAGCCTTAGGGGAGATATGCTTTCTGCAGTAAAGTAATTGTCACAGAAATTATGGAAATGTTATACTAGTGATGATTTGTTTAATATAGCTTGGCTGGACTCTGCCATTGATGAACTGAAACAGATGTGCTGCTTTAGCATAGTATGTACTGGGGAGTCTCGGCTTTGCACTGGTAGTTGGAAGATATTGGTCAAAAAGAAAGGCTGTGGTGATAATTTAGGAATGCCTGAGTCTCGTGTCATGTGCCAAGTCTTGACACCAAGCAGCTCGTGTAGTGTACTTGTACACCTAAAGCGGGACAGGTCGCGTGGCTCAGCTGAAAGCCTGGAATCAACAGCTGGTGTAGGAGTCTTGGGTAAATGAAGTTCCCTTTTCCTCTGACTCGGAAGCCTGGACACCTGCAACTCAAAGCTTGGGGAAGATGGTTTACTCAAGGTGGTTTTAGTTTGTTCACCTCAGACAATATTATAAAGAGCTGAGGGGGTTGTTTATCTCTCAGGTTTCTCATGCTTTTGTTATTCGTAGCTCAGTGTTACTGCAGTTAAATGATTTTCCTCATTTATTCGAAGGATGTTTAATTAACCATAACCAGATCCTTAGACTGTGTAGTCAGAGACTTACCCCTCCCCATTTCTCCTCCTATTCAGTGTTTTTACAGCTTTGACTCTAGGCCTGCTGTACCATCTTGTTTCCCTTTTGATCAAGAGTGGATTATAACGTTTCCTGCAGAAGCAAAATGTCTTCTAGAGAGCAACAGCATTGTTTATGTGATTTGGGAAGGACCTAAGGTGTTTTTCCACCTCTCCTTCTTTGCCCCAAGTGTTTGTAATGAATGCCAAACAATGTCTGCCTTGTATGGAAAGCTGTGTTAATGAATGGCTTGCATCTTTCCTTGTTAGCTAAGTGCCCTGACACAAATCCTCTGTGTTGGGAATGCTGGAATTTCACAGAAGAAGCAGGAATGTGATGTGAACCCTCATTGTTCTGGGATTTGGGGCCAGCTGCGGAAGATATTGGCCAGCTCTCTCGGAATCAAGGAAGAGCAGACCACAGGGATTTGGTGTGGGCTTCATTTGGGTAGACAGCATACTCTGCAAATAGATAACCTTTGACTCCAGCTTGGCGTCCTTTTTCTGTGAAGAGTGCTCCAGTCACTCCAGGAAAGAAAGATTCTCCCTTCACATGTCATGACTCCCTCTCTCTGTGGTTTCTCTTGTTCCCCTGTTGTCCTCTAACAGTCATGAATACAGAGAGGTGGGCAGAAGAGCAGCTAGGCTGTGGGAATGCAGGCAGAACTTTTGGTGTATGTTGTCACTGATCAGCTTCTGTGTTGTTAAATTTGCAATCAGTCTGCTTTGGTGCTGGTAGCTTTTTGTGGCAAAGAGCATGCACCCAGCAGGAAGGGCTCTACCTGGACTAGAAGAGTAACAGCCACACTGCAGGTGGCATCAGGTTGGACAGGCGTGACCTGGTAGGTTTATGTGAAGGCAACAATAATTGTGGACAGATTTCTTTCTCGCATTGGTGCTTGCTCTTTGGAGTTGTAAGACTATGAATGTGGGCCATACCACTGAAACCTGTTACTTTCATAACAGCTTGCTAGTGAGATACCTTACATTCCTCAAAAGGGAAAAAGAAGTTTCTCTTTTCAGCTGTTGGCAATATAGGACCCCTGTGAGCCGTGTGCATTTTGTGTAGACACCTAAATTTAGGGGGCATGAATGTTAACTCTCTTCTCTGCCTTGCCATTAGCTTCAGATCACAGGTTTCTATTAGCTTCCCATCAGAACGTATTCAGTGATAAACCTGGTTGTGAAGAGTTGGCTCTGGGTTGCGCAGGTGTAAGTGGTAGAAGGGTTTCTTTGTTTGGTTTTTTTTTGGCCTGTGCCTGAATTGCCCTCTGCTGGTGCTTACCCTAAGGTAGGTGTCGTAGGCACCTGTGGAAGGTGATCCATAACATCTGTTTCTCTCCTTGGTTTATAGGGCACTTAGTTCAAATTACGTGCCTAACTTTTGGATAGCTAGACAAGATACATCTTTTCTTTCTTAATAAATGGTTAATTTAACCTTTCATGTAAACTTTGTGTTTTTGGGATGGTTAAATAATGAAGATTGTAACATATCACCACATACAGCTTTGAACATAATGAACATTCTGCTTACTGTATAGCAGTTTTAGATCAGTATGAGGAATCACATCAAATGAACCCTATTACAGACCCAATTAAGGGGCAACCACATTAAAGTGAAAAGGAAAATCTGTTTTTCATCAGCTGTGAGAGAACACAAAGCAGATCTGTGTAGCTCTATGTTATCCTATAGTGTGTTAATCAGATACAAGGTGTGACGGAAGCCAGTGACAAAGGGGACCCCTGATAGGGAACAGACACGCTCTGATAATAGGCCAGTTAACGCTTCATAATATTTCAATGGTTCAGTAGTAAACAAAGTTGGAAGCAGAACTTCAAAAAGGATGGCACATTCCTCGCAGAGTCGAACCATACATCTTCTATGACACTTTTGGATTTATGGAAACCGAATGTTAAAAACAGTGATGTCAGGGAGCTCCAAAGAGAATAAAACCAACCTTCAGGATTCCTTCTTTCATGTTTCTGAACATGCAGTATTTGGGGAGTTGGGGGCAAGGGGTTGGGGAGTAGGTGCATTCTGTCCACCTTCTTGTTCCCCCACCCGCCGCTTTTCTTGTAGCAGAACATTTTAAAGGACTGCTGGGCACAAAGCTATGTTTATGTCTCCATAGTGATAAGTTCTCTGGTTTAATTTTTGCAGGATTTCCTTAGAAAAGCTGTTCTTCATGTGTTTAAAAAAACAAAACCAAAATCTACCCAAACCAAAAAACCCCTACCAAACTAAAAAGAAAAAATTTTTTTAATAGCTCAAAATATAATTACTGGAAGACTTGCTGTATTTTAGGGAATTGTTTTGCTCCAAACTTCTTTAATTTGGTTTCTTTGCGCCTTTTGGCCATAGTCCTGCATTTACAGCTTTTCTTCCATTCTGATGTTATTCCGTTAATCATTTACTCAATGGTGTTTCTGCACATTTCTGTGGAAAATCTACAGACATATTCCTGATCTAGCAGTACTTAAATGAACTTTTTTGTGCTGAGGTTATGTAAATCGTTCTAGATTATTGCAAGTCATCCTTTTCTAGGATTGCTGTGAGATGAAACTCTGGACAAAACTGATCGTTGATCTGATTCTGGTGCAGTCACTTCTTTGTTCGTGTTGCTCATTCATAGTGAAATACAAGGTACAAATGTAACAAAATAGCCAAACTGCTTGAACCAATAACTTGTGGTTTCTAACTGATGTGCAGATATGCTCAATCTTACAGCTGCTAATTTGCTATTCAGTTGCTAATCCTGTTTTCCAAAATTTAGTTGAATGATAGAGGTAGAATACCTGGGAGTTTTAAGCCTCTTCATATAGGACGAGAAATGTAGAATACATAGGAACATTCTGCCCTCTTGTCATTGTCCAAAAGAAAAAATCAGTTAGGATCTGAGAAATGTTAACTGATTTTTTTATTTTTTTTTTTAGAAGGCTATAAGAAGTTCATGTCTATTTGTGACAGATATTTAGCATGTTCAGACAGTGCTGTGGAATTTAACAGATGTTGGGCAAGTAGGATTCTTCTGGGGTTGTAGCTCTGGGAAGAATAAAAGTTTTCAAAGTGTATTTATGATAAATGTGAATTAGGTAATTTAGCTGCTGGCCTTTGCTTTTGAGAACTTTTAAAGGTAAACAAGGTAATGTAAAAGGGATTCAGCTTTCCCACAGATTAGACTAATTTGCTGTTTGTTAAATGTGTTTATTTTACCCCACTTCTTTGCAATCATGATTTCTGGGAATAGTTTTCTTAAGACTGCAGTATGATTTCTGGCAGTTACAAGGTGTTTTTCTAAAGCTTGTAAATAATTCAGAACTGCTGGAGGCCCACACTTCAGCTCTGGCAGATGCAGCAAAGGAGATGTTTCCAAGATGCTGGTAAGATGTCATCATCGAAAGTCATGCCCTTTCATATTTTTTTTATGGATCATTTCATAAATTTCAGTGATGAGCTTGTTTTTCCCAGGGGAACTCTTGTTTTGCACTGTTATTTCTAGCCTTCCCTTTTAATGGAGAGTGGAAGAGAAGGGGAAGATCAGGAGGCAGCAATAGCATGAGATGTTCTTTTCCAAACAGTATGAGGCATAGGTGTGTGTTTGGTTTTTTGGTGTTCTGGGTGTTTGGTTCCCATGGGTGATGCCTGCTCTGGGTATGGAAGTTATGCAGGAGACCAGGTTTTGAACAGGACTGCTTGTGTACCAGGATGGTGCGGAGAGGAGTTAGAAAGGTCTAGTAATTAGTTGTAATCAGAGGTGGAATTGGAGAAGACGAGAATAATGCCACAGATTGATCAGTGCCGCAGATCTGCAGGCACTTGCATGGATGTCCCATCAAAAGGGAGTTTACATTCTGCTTTAAGCCAAGAGAAACAAACTTGCCATTTCTACAAATAAAACAAAGTTTCAAAGCCCACTGCCTTAGGATAAAGGTTTGTGGTTGCAGATTGTGAAATGATTCCCCCTGAAGTCTTGGATTCTCTGGGTACTCCTTAGCGATGTCGCAGAATCCTCTGCCAGAGTGAGAGGGTCAGCTGGTTTTTGAATTATTGACCAGTCAGAAGGGTGGAAAAGGCACGGGGTGGGGAGTGTGTTACCTGTGTCAGGTTACTAGCAGTGAAGACAAGGCAGGGTGGATATTAAGTCAGTTTAAAAGCTCAAGTTCAGTCTGTAGGGGTTTCAGAAGTTTAACCTGAGCTACTAAGACAACTTATTCTGTCTTCACTGCTATTTTTTGACCTCTGGTTATAGACAGATCTACTTTTGAATGTCTAGCTGGAGCGGTTTAAGAAATTACTACTTCTGCAGCCAAGGTATTGTCCATAACTGTGTGAACACTTTTTATCCCCTTCAGGGCTAAGTAAAAGAGATTTTAAAAACCTTAAACTACTCCAGCTAGATCTCCAAGGAAAATCTGCCTAGATCATGTGTTAACCAGTGAGAGAGTTAAGAAATTATTTTCAATTTTTTTTTTCCTTTGTAGTTGGGTTAGAAGATGGTGAATTGGAACCTGTTTCACAAGGTTATTTCTTCCCACAAGTGGAAACACTTCGGTTATGAATATTGTTCTTGTTCGCAATCCTTTGATTAAAAAAAGCATGCTAACCATGGTGCGTTATTTGTGAATCTTACCAGATTGACAACATCTGCAGATTTCATATGTTGAGAGTTTCCTATAGTTAGCTGTGCCCTGTCTTTCCAGTAATACTGAGAAACTGAGTATTATCCACAGGTCTGCGGTCCCTCAGTGGTAATCACCAGCCCACATAGTGTGGTCTGTTTAGAAGAGCCTTCGAAACAGCTGATTGCAGTGAGCATAGGCTATGTCACTTCTTCTGATGCTCCTTTATGTTGAATATCACCTCACTTGAGTGCAATTAGGCTGCCATCCAGGTTGAAATTTCATGCCTACGTTGGGTTTCCATAGCGGCCGGAACATTATATCCTGTTTTCCTCAGCTTTCTGGAGAAGTTCCTCTCAGATTTTAGTGGTGTACCTTGGATTTCCATATCCTCTTTATTACAAATGTTGTGTACCGTTTTTGTGGGTATTGAATATTAAAGATAGAAGGCCATTATGAAATTTGACAAGAAGTTGAAAATTAAATCCTGTCTTACTGGAGTTCACGAAACAAAATAAAGGTTTATCGGTTTTATCACAACCTTCTATTATTGTATTTTCTAGTAACTACTTGTCCTAGTGAATGCTTATCCAATGAGGAAGTACAGAGTATTTGGCCAGTTGTAGTAATTAATTACTAAAATCCCTCTGAACATTGGCAGTAATTGGCTCTTCTTGATAAACCAGATGAGCAGATAATGATGATGGAACTTCCCTGCTCAAAGTAGGACTTTTTTCTGGATGGTGTAAAGTTACAAACCACGAAGGGAAGATAGTACTGCTGGATGTACAAAACCAGAATAATGCCTAGCACTTGCAATATCATCCGCTTGTTTGCTTAAAGTACTCTGCAAACTGAATAGAGGATTTCAGTCACAGAATCACAGAATGGTAGGGGTTGGAAGGGACCTCTGTGGGTCATCCAGTCCAACCCTCCTGCCGAAGCAGGGTCACCTACAGCAGGCTGCACAGGACCGCGTCCAGGTGGGGTTTGAATATCTCCAGAGAAGGAGACTCCGCAGCCTCCCTGGGCAGCCTGTTCCAGGGCTCCGTCACCCTCAGAGAGAAGAAGTTCTTCCTTATGTTCAGTCGGAACTTCCTCTGCTTCAGTTTGTGCCCATTGCCCCTTGTCCTGTCACTGGGCACCACTGAAAAGAGTTTGGCCCCATTTCACTGACCCCTGAAACGTACATCTTTCGCTGATGTTAAATTCCTCTGCCTTTTCCTGTTAAACCAAACAGCTTTGTCTATACCTCATCCTAAAATGTTATGTGGTGATTTTTTTGATAGGAATATGATGAGGAATGGGCTAAAAAAATCCAGAGTGAGAAATTTCGATGGCACAACTCTCAGTGGCTGGAGATGGTGGAGAGTCGGCAGATGGATGACAGTGAGCAGTATCTGTATGGTGATGATCGCATTGAGCCCTACATCCATGAAGGGGATATTCTGGAAAGACCTGACCTCTACTACAACGCAGGTAAGGCAGCGTACATGAGTATTCAGGACGGGAATTGCTACCTCTGTGTGTGGAACAGGAGCTTGAGGTGAGGCTGTAGAGACAATCTGCTGACTCAGAGCAGCAGGCCAGTTACCCTTTCGTGTCACTGGGTGCAGCACCGATGCACGATAGCCAGGGATGGGCTTGTCCTTGCTAGGATGTTAATGACTGATTGAGTACTGTATATCTGTGATCTTGCAAAGTGTTACAGGTCCTCAGAAATATGACTAGACCTATCTCAGAGGACCATGAGGACCAAGCTGAATAAAGGTGGCTCAGCCTTTTCTTCACGCCTATTTCTTGTGTCCATAGCTTGTTTGCTTTGCAAACAAGCCTTTTCTCATCCCTGCTAAACTCACAGCTATAGGATTTGATGCTGAATTTTGTTCTGCCTCGTGTGTTTGTTCTGCAATGGAATTTTTATTGCAGATCTTGATAGAAGACTTCACTTCAGCCACATGAGACTTGTGGGTTCCTCAGCAGAGGCAGTCATTCTGTGACTTTCAGCTGATCTGTTTGAATGATTTTTGCTGTTGTATATCTAGGGAAGCATGTAAATCTCTTCTCTAAATACTCTTTTTTTTTAGTTCCTCATATGAAAAAGTTTTATTACTTCACAATTTGAAGAAATTAGTTTAAAAAAAACCTCATATTATTCTGAAGAAGAGTCATGTTCTCATTTTGAGATTAACCCTAATACATTTTCTAAAGAAAAAAGACATTTCTCGTCATTTTACTTAATCCTAGTAGTCATGCATAATGGCACAGTTCTGGGGCATCATAAGTGGAATCTGCTCTGTCTCTCTACTTCCATAAAGATTTTGTAGTTGCTAGGAAAATAGAAATTGCCACACTGAATTAAGACACTGCTGTATCTAGTCCAATATTGTCAGCTGTTTCAGAGGAAGATTCAGAAAACTCTGCAGGAGATGATCATGAAATCATTTGCCCACCAGATAAACGTCTTTGTAGCTTTTCATAACTAGGAGTTGCCTTATGCTCACAAACTTGTGGGTTTATATCCTTTTCAAACTCCTGGATGACTGTGTGCGCATGGATTTTTTTTTTTTAATTGCTGCGTTTGAGTCTGTGGTTTTTTGTTTTCCATGTAAGTGTCCAGTCCTTTGCTATGAAGCATGAGTCACAAAACTCTGTGACTCTGGATGAATTTGCAGGAACAGTAGTAAGAAAAACAAAGCCACTAAAACCCATAAACTTTACTTGTAGTTGCTGTGAGAAAAAATTGTGCAAGATCTCAGTAGCGTTTCAAAAACTATTCTCAAAGGATATTGGAACCTAAGGATTCTTTTTCTTGCACTTTGACTATATATGTCAGCCATAGCAACTCGCCATTTTAGTGGCGTGTTTTCCCTTTTGAATCCTGCAGCTTTATCTTGCTCTAGTAGACCTACAAGGTTAGCAGTGAGCACCATGTGTTGTACCATACCAGGGTCTTTTATTACATCAACTCTCCTTTGGGCTTCCTAAGCTAAAGGTGTGTCAGCATGCCTGTTGTGGTCTCCCCTTTACAGGTCTTAATAGTAAACCTTTGCTTATTTCATAGGGCTATTTCTTTTCCCAATAGCGTGAGCTAGAGATGGAGTGACACCAGTAATGCTGAATTTCCTGGCTTTTAATCATTTACGTTACAGGCTTAATGTTATTTGAACAAAGATTTTTGTGTTGGAATTGATATTTGACCGGGAAGGAGACGCAGATTTCCAATGATAGGTTCTGCAGATGTTTGAAAAGTGCTTTTGTTTTTAAAGGTATAAGAGTAGGTGATCGTATTCAAAATACAGATTTACTTCGCGGGTTCCTTCTAACGAGTGCCAGTAATGGTGTGCTTCTAAAGCATGCTAGATTTATACTTTTGAGATGTGGCCAAAGGGGACATTTTCCTTTGAAAAGGCTACAGAATATTATATCGATTGGAGTAGGCATTTGGGTTTCTGAAGGACAACAGAGCATTACTTAATCAAAAAATAACAAAAATACAAATCTTTGTGCAGTCAGAAATTAAATGCTTGTATTTCAGTTTGATAATTTTGGAAATGACCTGTGCTGATGGGTGATTCTCAGTACAAGTCCCCCCTCAGCCATAATAGTTCTTGAGTTTGCTGATGGTAAGACAGGTTCCTTATCGCAGTGATATACCGGCATCTGTCTTGCGCAGTAATTTAAACCTCCAGGAAAAACTTGGTAGAACCTCTGAAATTACCTTCACGAGCTCGGTGTCTCTTTTTCTCTGAAAGTACTTAACCCTAATTTATGTTGAAATGTACATAACAACAGATGTCCTTTAACTGTATAATCATATTGTATGTAGCTGATGCTATCCACGTGCTTTCATTTTCCTATAAATTCATGTGAGCCATAACTCTGAGTGTTATGGTTTGAATGTTAGCACTCTTGGTTGAAGACACTTTAAGTAGTGGTAGCTCTAACCTCGGAGTTAAAATGTAGTGCTTTCTTTATTAATATAAAGATAGATGTTATTTTTAAGTTTGTCCGCTTTCAAATAAGTTTTAACCAAACCTGACTGTTTAAAGTAGTCACCTAAACTGATTGGTTTTGATCTGAAGTGCTGCAGGTATAAAAGTGTTAATGTTCCTCATTTCTGTGAAAAATGCAGACTAGGTGGTGAGATAGGAAGGCTAGGCACAAGTGTGAATAACAGCCATTTCAACTTTCCTGCCTCTTCTTTGGTGATTTGGCATCCATGTGATATCACAGAGCACTCACGTCTCACTGAACGTGCTGAGAGACAGCAGTATCAATCTGTGCCAGATTACTTGCTTGGCAAGTCATGCTCTTTCACATACTGTATACACATGTATACAATTAGAATATAGCCACGTACAGCTATCTTACACTGCTAGAACGTAGCCTGATAGTGGCTAGCGTTTTTCATTTACAGTCTGTTGCACTGTATTCAGTCACTTTCCCATGAGGTATTATCTTCTCAGTGAATCTCTGTAGCACCTCATCAAATGTCTGTTAGAAATCTAGATGTGTCAATTCTATTCCTTTTATCGTTTGTCACTATATTATCTTCAAAAAGCATCAGGTAAATTCATAAAGCACAGGGAGATTTGTCTGAATGCCTCAGTGGTTATCTCTAAGCCCTTGTGTCTGTAAGTAACTTTCCACTGCTTCCTGCACAGGCGGTTTTAGTAGTTTTGAAACCACAGAGGTTAAGCTAAGTGGCCTGTGACTCCCTGGATCTTATCTCTCTTTCTTTAAAGTGGAATGGCATTTGTAACTTCCTAGTCATTAGGAATCTCTCTCCTCTGTTCAACTATTAAAGTATCAGTCTGAATGTGCCGCTTTCTGCCCTGTTTTTATTGGGATGCTTTCTGCACTTCAAGTCTGGTATTGTTTTCATACAGTAATGGAGACAAACTGATGTAGAGTCTGTTCTAATGAAATAACTCGTTTTATCTGATTAGAGCCTAATGCTAATAACCAAGTAAGAACTGTGCCCTTAACAAGAAATATGTTTTGTGAATGGGAACAGGAAAGAGTTAAGCTGGGCTCTGACTCTGCTGGGGTCAATTCACTGACTTTACTTCAAAGACACTCTGGATTTACACTGATGTAACAGAGGGGAAAATGTTAGCCCCTGATTTTCTTCTCTTCCTTATAAAGCACGCAGAGACTGCCAAGCCTTTAAGGAATACTGCTGGCTTTACAACTGTCTGCATCTTCATATGCCACTGTTTTAATATGAAAGAGGCAAAAGAAAACTGTAACCTGTGTTCTGGAGAGGCTATCACGTCAAAAGACCACCCTTTCAGGAAACAGATAGAAGACATTAAAATATGGGGGAGACAAAAAAAATGGGTTTGAAGTTGCTTTCCTGTTTTTCTTAACCATTGTTAAGAGATACAGTGGTGAAGGGTAGAGTCTGAAAAATTAAGACCTTTGCTGCTTTTCTACTTCTATGCTGCTGGCCCAGATTAATGTTTGGGTCTTCTCTATACTGTTTTTCTGGGCTCACTTTCATAATGGGGCAGACGATGCATCTTGATACAACCTTTACAGGCCTGAGGAAGAAGGGTAAGAGTTAGGTATGGCTTTTTTTAGGGCAGTATGCTGAGCTACTGTTTTTATCATGGAAGTTGCTGTTTTTCATCATTATTGTTGCTTGATATTCCTCCCAGAAATACTGCAAGTTGCTAACGAACTCTGAAGACAAACCAGCACAGGTTGTGTTGCCCACTTGCCCTGAAGTCATGCTTCTTCATACAGTCACTGTACCTTTCTTGTTTTTGTAGATGGCCTAATAGCCCCCGATGGAGTGGTGAGTCCGGATTTCTTCGGTGATTACCATCTTCAGAACGGTGACCTCGTTGGGCAGCATCCCTTCTCTAGCACGTAAATTGCTGTTTGTAAAGAATACACATAATCAAACAATAGCTATTCAAGTTTCTTTATAGGGCCTCATTTGTGTTCAGCAATTTTTGCCCTTATAGCAGTGGGAATGGTTTAGACTAAAAAAGCAGTTCTAGTCTGTCTGCTGAATTATGTTTCTTTTAACATGTTAACGTACACATTGTAATACATGACAGCTTTCCAAAAGCTGTAGAGTAGAAAAGTAAAACTAGAACACACCACTAACTACATATTATGACAATTACTTAAATAAGATTCAGACGTTGTTGGGAAATATCTAGAGAGAGGCTTGAGATGATGACTACCTAGAAGACTTTTGTTTCTAGTATTCCTAAATTGTTGAAAATAAGTTTCTCAGCTGCCAGAACTATTCCTGTGGGTTTGTTTTTTTGTTTGGTTTTGTTTTTTCCCCTTAACCTAAGTCTTCCCAAGGTATTCTCAGTTAGATTACTGATGACACTTACTTTGAAAATTTGCTAGATGAGCAAAAGATGTTGCTTGACTGTTGGGACATGTTTCTTTGAGTTCCCCCTCTGGTCAATGATCTCTCCTTCTCTGAATTTTAGCAAGCTGTTCTAGTTTGAATTTCTGAGTAGACTTCTCCCATGAGTTCAAAATAAATAAAAAAAGACTCAGTTCAAAGAATGAAATCTGCATAGATCCTGTAGCGTTTAGGAAATGCCTTTTATAGAGCATGAATTATGTGCACTCATTAGCAGGAAATATTTCAAACACTTTACAGTCAAGGTGCAGGATTCAGTTTAACAGGATGCTCTCTGGACATGCCCAGCCCTGTGGTTGAAGTTGTTTCTTTGCAAAGGAAGAATGTTATTTTCACCACTTACATCATCTGTCACCATTTGTACAATATGAGTAATTCACAGTATGTACAGCTGAAGCAAAAAGGGCTTTTCTCCCTTACTTTGGCTTCTTGTGAGTGTTAAAAGTGCAATGGATGGTTACGCTTGTTGATTCTACTTGCGATGCACCAGAAAGCTGAACGTTCAGCAGGGGTGGAATGGTGGTGACATCTTTAAGAACAAATTAAAACAACTAAAATGCTCAGATCAGGAGAAAAAAGTAGGACTTAAGAGATGGGTCCCCTTGAAAAAGGGAAGTGTTTATACTCAGTAAGGATTGAGTTCGGACCAGTGTGTAACCCTTTGCGTGGAGCCTGGGTTTGGGAAGGGGATGCTGGCGGCAGTTGTTTCCAAATGCGCAGCCTTCGCTTCAGAACATGCAGGTGATGGAGAAACTGAGGGAAGTATGAGCTATAGGTTACTCTGGGACTCTTACTCTATGACTTACCATTTTCAGCTTTAAAGTAGGCACACCACCCAGGAGACAGCAGATTTCTGTATTAACCAGAACATTGTATGGGTCTGTGGTCCTGACAGTCTCCTTACCCCCGCAGAAGTGGGGGGAAAAGTGTGTAGGGTGAAGCTTGCAGAGTCCTTTGTTCCCAATAAAGTTAAGATATAGCGCCAGCCAAGATGCTCTTGTTTTGCCAGAAAGCGTTCAGTTGGGGAAAAAAAAGTCTTGAGTGGCCTTGGGTAAAAGTTAAAGTAGGTTGCTCGGCCTCAAACTTCAGTCCCTTATCAGGGAGCTATGTTAGTAAGCTGCTTTTTAATCTGGTTGTATTCCACCTAAAATGAGTAGCAAAATACATCTGGTGTATACATAGTTAAATAAAGTATTTGTAGAATTTTCTTGTAATGTCTCAAGGCATTTTGGAGGCTCACCTCAAGAAAGAAAACAGACAAAAGCTGAAGTTTGGCTAATGACAAACTTGGTAATTGCCCATTGATGATAGCCTCTGTAAATATTCAGATTTCTCATGAGAATTCTGTTTTCTAAGAAGACTTTTTTCGATACGATTGCTCTGTGGATTTATCTGCAGTCCAGACACACAGTCTAATTGGAAACAGTGTGGACTGCTGCAAATGTTCTGTCCTATTTGTAACAGAGCAGGACCGAATTGTTTGATAGAATAGATACTGGCAGTCGAACGGCGAATCCGAGTTTTCAGATGTGTGTCATTATCGTTTTGAACTTCTTGGCGCCAGAAGCCAGAATTTCCTGATGCTCAGAGCTAATGTAAAATGCATTAGTGCTCCAAGGCATGAGCCATGGAATTACCAGTCCCATGAGTTTGGAGACTCAGACCCTCCCTTTTCCCAAATTTGAATTGGTGTTGGAAGGTAAAACCATACGTGCTAGAGAACCTAATTAAAAATAATAGCAGCAAGTCAAGGCTCTTTTTATGTATTATATAGTGTACATTTCATCCATACCAAAACATAATTTTAGGGTATTTTTATGCTTACAGTTTAAAGCTAACAAGAACCTTATGTTAAGGATTTATTTTTAACCAGTTCCAGCTTTTAACAAATCAAGATTTTTGTTATAAAAATGGTTCATTTTTCTATTACTAATATTTGAATGTTTTCAGAAACTTTTTTAAAGAAAGTTGAGTTATGATTTGCATAGACTACGAGCAAGTCAGTTAATAGTAACATTTTTTTGAGTTCAGAGAGATGGCCTGAGTAGATGCATATTTTTGGTATTTTCATTTGTTACACTTTTTTTTATTTGTTACACGTTTATTTGTTGTTCCTGTGTCTTCTGGTCTTGGTCTTTTATATGAGGCTTTTTAATTCTGTAACAGAAACAGTTGTTTGCTAAGCAATGGGGTGAGTTCTGAAGGAGTCTTTTCCATCATTTAAGACCACCCTGTGAAATTTGAGGTTGGCGACAACCACGAGCTGACTTCTTGCTCCTGAACTTTGCATACTCTAATCCTTTCTTCTCCTTTCTGCATTCCTGTGTGGAAGACTTAGGATATGTCACCTCTTTAATTTCTCTGAGGTTATTTCCTTAGCGTGCTCGGACTGGATCAGGACTTCTTGCCTCCAGGACAGCCGAATAAGTCAGCCAGAAAGAGTCACCTTTTCAGTGCCTGTATGTCACTGAGAAGCTGAGCTAGTGTTGAACTAGTGTTGGTGCCCCCAGTGCACGACCAGGGCTTAGGTGTGTTCTGGTCACCAACCTCATGTTTTGGAGCGAAAGAAATGAGTCTATGTGGAGAGGCTTTCAAGGACCACAGCCAAACTCAAGTTGCCCTGAAGATTTTAACTGTAAGCAATGTTTAATAATACCTGTGCAAGGGAGCTCAGCCCACACCAGCTGCCATGTATCAGATTGTCATACCAGTTATACTGCATTGAGCAGACAGTGAAAACCATGTGCTTCCTTGGGTGTAGGATGCTAGTTGTGGCAGAGGTTGGGGGCAGCCTCTGCCATTGCAGTTCCACCATGTTACATTCAGCAAAATTCAGGGCAATTGGAGTAGCAGCCGTATCCAGATGTGCAATCAATGAAGTGGTTGACTTTACTGTATCCCCGCAGGGATATCGCAACCACCTCCTGCGGAGTCTGTGTTCCGGCAGACACTGGACCTACATACCTAGACCTGCTGCACAGTCTTAGGTGGGCAGGGAAGTCCTTTTTTGAAGTCAAGAGTAAAACAGGAGCTTAAAAAAGTCGAGGTATGTATAGGCATCTGCGCTCACTGGGTTAGCATGTACAGGTGTTTTTCCCCCAGAATTTAAGAGGGAAACACAAAATAATAGTATTAGAAGTAAGAACATCCATAGATTGGGTGAATTAGGTGGAGTATCTTAGGAGCTGCGTTTTTCAAAGACATTCCCTTCCCAGGGTTTCTTGGACTTTCCCTTGAAACCTAGACTACTGACTTGACTGTCAAGAGTTGAGAATGCTACCTTGCATGATCAGGTCCTGCTTTGTGAAGTACAGAACCACTTCAAAGGGAGCTGTAAAAGTATCTAGCACTAAATTCAGTTTGTAGATTTGCTTGCATGCTTGCTATTCTGGACATATCCTGAAGCAGGCAGAGATAATTGTTGTTTCTGGTACTTGTCAGCATAAAGGAGAAGCAGCACAGAAGTGAAGACCTGGAAGGCTGGCATTTTTCTAATACTGCCGCTCTCATTTTAGGGGCCCAAGGCATTGTTACAAATAGAAATGCTTTGTTTTCTGGTCATCTATCTTGTTTAGTTTACAGCTCTTATTTCTGAACTGTATTCTTAGTGGAGTTGTACTGTTGTGTATGATGTCTATAAATAGGATTATTTCAGAATATATAATATCCACAGAAGCGGTGGTGAAATACATAAACAGCATCTCTTGTTTTCCTCAAAGGTTTGGGGCAGAATGCAAAGTGATTGTAAGGTATGTTTTCCATTCAGCAGAAAATACGTGGCTGAGGAGGTGGTTGTGACAGCTTGTATCCAGGTTTTTTCATTGGCTAGGAAAAGACTCTTGTGATCAGGTTACCAGCTTTGAGTCATCTTACTGTCTTTCAGAAGCAGATGGGCATTAGGCATAGATTTGAAATTTTCATCTGTTATTAAAATCTGTATTCAAGGCTCCTGGTTCTGGTAACCCTTAATATAGAGTGAAAGTTTTATGATTGTAGCAAACAAAATGCCTCACCTTTGGCTAACGTGATGACAGCGTAGTGTCTGAGCTGCAAGGGAGAAAGACCAGCTGAAAGACATCTTCAAGAATCTGTGGTCATTTATCAAATTTTAATGACCTTCTAGAGACTAATTGCTTTCTTAAGACACAAACATGAGAGTGATGGCTAGATGTCTTATAATAGAGATATCCACAGCATTTTTCTTAGCCTCTGAGGAAGAGACCACTTTTTAACCTTTCCCAGCCATAACTAGCTAATGGTACACACTTGAAGTGTGAAAGCCAGGTTTTTTTTAATAATCTTCATCAGAGTTCCCAAATCCTCTGTCTGTAGCTTTAGAAAGATTAATAGTTGGGAACGCTGGAGCTAGCCAAAACTTACTTTTTTTTCTTCCCAAGGAAGTTTTCTCCAGCACAAAATCCTTTAACCTCGTTATAAAATGTAGCAGAGCTGCCATTGCGCAATCTTCATTTTCACTGAGACAAGGCCTTTCTGTGTGTGTGCTGTTCCCGGCGGGTGTGCTCACGTCTCCTCTCAACAGATATCTGATTGAAGCTGCTTCCCAGGGAGCAGTGAGGTTTGGCATGTCAAACAAACCCAGTTTTATGGGGTGACTGTCTGTCTCTGTCCTTGATGGAACATCTTTCCTCTTGCCTGGATTTACAGCGGAAAACTGTAGCCACGTTTCTTCTTTTTGCCATGGCAGGTCATTGTGATACGTTGTGAGGTGAGTATGTGGAGCCAGGCCCTTGCAGGCAGCTCTGCATTGACTTCCCGTAAGCTGTGTCTGCGGCTGGCAGGTATAGGCACGCAGAACCAAGCTGCTGTGTCCCGAGCTGGCGGACACTGCGGTGATGTGGGCTGCAGCAACTTAGTATGTGGCCGTAGGTCCTGGTGGGAGCACAGGGAAGACCATTACTGTGACTTGGCTTATCTCGAGCTGAGCTGCCTACGTGTAGTGTCTGCGTGTGCTAAAAGTCCATGCTGAATAGCAAGAATACTCATATCCGCAGGCTTTTTTGCTTGGGTACCCTGAAGAATATCAGATGTGAATTTTCTTGGGGGAAAGACCTAGGTCTGTAGCCTTGCATTCCTGTTGACTCGTGCCATGTGGCATGAAGTCCCAGTCGTGGGTCACAGCTGAATAGCTCCTGTTCAGGTCAGGTACAGGAGCTGCATCAGGTGCTGGCAAATGCTCCTTTTGGGAATGTTTATCAAAATGTTTTTACATGGTTGTACCTGTAACTTGTATCTTCCATTGACATTTATAGCTATCTTCCATGTAGGTTCTCATCTTCAATCCTGTTTTCTAAAAGCAGTCACATGTTGTATTTCTCAAGCATTGAGGTTAGGATTTCATCTCCTCCTTGCTTTAGTCTCTAAACCCTTCAGGATATATTGCTGATATAAAGAACCTCCTTCCTAAAGAAGGGACTGAAGGAGTTGGTGACCCTCCTGTGGAGTATTCCTCATCCATGGTGCATTTTCAGTAATATGCGCGGTTTATTTAGATGTTTGAACATTCCCTTCCCAACCTTTCAGCAGGTAAGTGCCATCTTCCAGGCTACCTCTGAAGGTGAAAAACGAATGCTTTAGTAGACGGTAACAGTGAGCTGCCTGAGGCAACCCTTTATAGCCATCAATAGCAGAAGAGACTTCATTTCATAGTTCTTGGAAAGACTAGCTTAGGTAAAAAAGCATGTTCTGTCGTGGGCTCAGTGCTACAGTAGAATTGAAAGTATCCACAGCTCTCTTTCCTCGTCATTTGAATAGAGGCAGTCTTTCTGTCTTAGAGGTGGACATATAATGGATATAAAGTCTTTTAATTAATGGAAAGAAAAGCTAACAGGGTGTAACAGTGGTATTTCTTACAGTTCTGTACATTACTGCTTCTTTTCCATACTCAAACTTTATTTTAAAAACAAACCAAAACTCCACTTTTTTGCCTTTGCAATATATACAGCCGAGTTGAACTCAGCTTCTACCATTTGGACACTATTTAATTTGCATTTCCCAAGAGAATTGAATTAGGTTTTTATTAGTAAATTGGGCCTATAACCTTGTAGGCAGGTTTTATTAGTTTATTGCACATCAGTATTAGCAAATTGTAAATCTCACTGAAACGAATTTGAAAAGACCTTAAAGAGAAGCCCAGAACCAGTGAAGTTTCTGGAGACAAATAAGGAGGTGTTTTGTTTGGTTTGGTTTTTTTTAAGCCCAGATGATGTTGTTAGTGGTAGCAGAGTCATATCTTTTTTATCATGTTCTGTTGTCCTAACTGCCTACGTGTTTAGTTTTGAAGAAGTTAAACTGAATATGGTCAGGAGGATTTTGCTGAATTTCTGATATGGCTCTTGTATGGCTTGACGTGACAGAGACAAAGCACACTCCTCGCATTTACTGACTCTTCGTGTGGAGCAGGCAGGTAAGCTGCTTGTTGTTCATCGGTGCCTGTTCGGGTGGCACGTGTGCTTGGAATTAAGATCTTGCATCTGAAAGGTAGTAGTAGGGAAGCAGAGCTTGCTAAGAGCTTTTGAATGTGAGCTTGGATCTCTTCATGTCTAGTTTATAATAATCTGTTTCTGCACCAGTCCTAGAGTTATCTCTTTCCTTTCCGTGATATTTTAGGTAGCGGTCATGTTCCCTGCTAGCTGTCACTTTGTTAGTTTTGTCATACTGTCTTCTCAAAGCCATGTTTATAGAAACTGAATACTGCAACCTGATGATATGATAATCCAGTTTAGAGGTCACTAATATGTATTTGACCAGATTATACTGTTATGATGTGGACAGTTATTGTAGCGTTTTTGAAGACCAGGAGACTGATTATTCAAGGGGAAGAAGATTTTTCTCTGACCCATATTCACCAGTGAGACTTTCCCAGGGTTTGGAGATCTGTGCACACCATGCCCCTAAACACTGAGGGCCCAGCACTGCCTGTAATTTTGGAGTATCCAGACACTATTCTTCATTTACAGTATTCTCTATACAGCAACTTTTTTACGTGCCTGGGTGCTTATTTATTGTTATTCTGTTCTTAGACTGTATCAGGAGAAGCTTCCGAGCAGCTCTCCTTGTATCCCCCCGCACGCAGACGATGTCCACAGTGCAACCCACAGTCCTCGCCCCAAAGAGCTGACAGTGAGGACGGGCGGGGAACCAAAGGCAGGAGAGGAGAAGTTCCTCATCTGGAGCGAGGTGCCGGAGCCTGGCGCAGAGCAGCGCTCTCCTGACTGCTCGCGTGGTGCCCCAGTGACCGGACCACACCACCGCGCCAAGGTGTGTGGTCCGTAATCGCGACGGATCGTGTTGCACTTGTTTCATTTACTGTAAGGGCTGTTTAATTGCTCTGAACAATTACACCAGTGTGCCAAGAGATGGAATAGCTTGCTTGGGAATACTTTAAAGGTCCGTTTTTTTCAGCAAGTTGCAGATGCCATTTGGGAAGAGAGTTAACGTGGAGGTTTTAGTGCGCTTCAGCTCTTTCGGAATATAGGATACTTGGGCTTCTTTCACTTGCAGCCACTTCTTTCACATTTTTAGTTGCTTTTTATTTTATTATATTCCACCTGCAGTTGGCCTCATTTAACTGACATAGTTTAATAGTTTAGGTGGCTATTAAGAATTTTAAAAGAATACCAAAATGCTGTAGCAGTTATCTCAAGTCCTTTGGAATGTCTTACCAAAAAATCCCCCCAACCTGGGTCTGTCTCTTCTGAAATGTAACATTAATTAATTCCCATGTTCTGTCTGCTGCTCTTAGTCCCTCCAGATGTGCTACTAGGAATAGACTGGCTCCCTGGTTACAAGCCATCTGGGCTCTGTAAACTGATTTGCACTTATATTAAACAATAAGTGAACAGAATGCGGAAGAGTTATTAAAGCAAATGTACATTGCTTATAAATCTCAAAGTAAAATATTAAAATGTAGTAAACGGGAATGGAATGTGCAAATGAAGACCTGCTTGTTTTTAATGAGTTTAGCTGTGACCTTCTCGATTTCAACCAAAAGAAAAGAATTTTATTTTTCTCCTTAAAAAAAAAAAAAGAGAGAAAAAGAAACTATAAAACTGCTTACAGAAGTATCTGAGACAAAAACAAGGAAATATAATGTTCTAAACTTGACTGGTCCAAACCACTCAAGCTGCTGTGACAGCTCATAAAACTGAGAGTAGTTTTTAACTGGACTCTGTTTTACATTGCCAGAGTGAATTTTCCTTGCAGGAAGTAGCCAGAAGGTTTATTTAGTTTCCAGACTGCTGCTTTGATCTTTCCATTCTGTCACTTCTCAGGTTACATAGCCCTTTTTCACTGCAGTAAATCTGCAACAGTTAATGAGAATAAAATTTCCTCCTTCTCACTGATCGCATGCTGTTAAATGCCAAACCACAGCCAGCAGCATATTTGCAGAATTCAGCTGCACTGTACAAAAACAGCACAATCAGTTTAATCTTGTTGGTTTTGTAATTCATTTTATTGAGCTTTCCTTTTTCAAGTGACCTATTTTATCAAGACAAGTTGGTTGCAAGGCCAGACCTGGAAGAAAGATTTAAAACCGTAATAAAGTGAGGGGTGTTTTGTACGTTATGTCTAAGCACGCTCACAGGATTCAAAATTAAACCTACCATGAGTAGTTTTAAAAAGGCCTGTATATCAGTGGGCTATTTCTTATGGTTATTATCTGAACTGAGCATGTGCTGCGAACAAGTCTCGAGTATAAAAATCAATGCAACATATCAAATTAATTTCTTTGCCAAATAGTTAAAATTGTTTTGATTCTAAAATTTTGAAGTCGTGTTTATCAGCTTCAGCCAGTCAAGTATGATGACTGCACCACCCTTTTCTCTTCCCTCTACAAAGCTAGAAGATTATTTTGTTAACCATGAGATTTAAAAAAATAATAAGTTTAGAGAGGTTTTTTGCTTTCTGGGTTTTGAGCTTTTTAAGTTTTATTTTTTCCAAGAGTCCCTGCCCAACCTTTGGCCTGGAAACATTTTATTTTTTGCTAATTTAATTAAGTTGAAATTTTTGCATAATAATGCTACTCGAGAGTATAGATCTCCAACAAAATGTTCCACATCTGTATTTGTATCTGGCTTGTTCCCTAATATATCCAGTGTTAGTCCTAAGAAAGAAAGCAGCACTGAGATTTACTTCCTTCTTGGTTTGCACTAAAATCGTCACTGATTTGGGATAGATTTTGACTAGATTTCACTAGGGCCCTGTGTTGATATATCAGAGCAGTTGAAATCTGGACAATCATCTATGGTGGTAAAAAATATTTAAAGTTTATTCATCAGTAGTAATGCTCTGACTGCATTTGCTGCGTGCGCTCTAGTGAACACTGCAAATCCCCTAGTAATGTTAACTTTCAGAAGAGACTTTGAAAGCTTTTATTGGCTGCAGCTGTAAGTCAAAGCAGAACAGATATTTCTGACTCTCCCTCCAGCATCTGGATTATCATCCCCACGGAGTTGCCGGGTTCTTGGTGCTGAGCCCTGGAGGCAGCGCGACTGTCAGCCAGTGACCTGCTGGCGTGGCTTTTCTGGGTATTTATGCACACAAGGGAATGTTGGGGTTTTTTTCCCCGTTTGTATTGAAGCACAGAGCTGAGTGGCAGTACTTGGACTTGAGGAGCTTGCATAAATATTTAAAGGAATAATTCTCCAGCTAAGAGCCCTTCAATGCAGGGCACTGACAACTTGCATTTCTGCTTCAGCTGCGTACCCCCGGAGTACATTTTCACAGTGACCCTGCCCTGTAACCTAGCACAGGAAGCCAGAAACGCTTCCCGTCTGGAGGAGGGGCGGCTGGTGGAAGACGTGGAGCAGAACCTGCACTGCTCTAGTCCATGACACCAGTCACCTCTATGAAGTTACCGCTTCAGGGTCTTACTCTGCTCAGGCTGTTGCCTGCAGCTTCTGTAACCAGCGTTAACACTGACATTGCTGGGGCTCAGCAAAGAGGTGGTTGAAACCTCCCCAAGCCAGACCTGTCCCTGGGTTAAGATTAAGGCAACGCGCTCTTCAGTTTATGGATTTGACACAAATACTTTGGACTGTGCAAGGAGAGAGGGGGAGGGAAGGACATCGTCTTTGCTTTTTAATTGCCTGTTCCTCAGGGCTTTTTTGTTTTATTTGTTTTATTTGGTTTTGTTAATTAATTTGTATGAAATGGGTATATCAGTGGGTTTGGCCAGTTGTTGAGCCAGCAGCACAGGAGATGTTTCTGTCAGGCTTAGAATGGAAAGACAGAACTCTTGGTTTCCGCTCCAGCTCCGACTGTTCACTTGACCTTTTAACAAATCCAGTGCAGAATAGCTGAGAACCTCCCTGTCCACGTGGGAACTGTGAGCCTGGGTGAGGGAATGCTAGGGACATTATCTGATGCCCTGTAAAGAAACAAGACAGCTGTATGAAACAACTTGAGTTCTTGAGTGGCTTTTTTGCCCCCAGCTGTATTCTGGATTGGTTGCCTTGCTAGCAGATCAGAAATACTCTTTTTTTCCTCTTTGAGGGGTGTTACAGAATAAGCAGAAGTCTTTTCTATCTACGTCAGTCTAATCTGAGTCTTCTCGTTACTGTAGTTTGTCACTTGCTGTCTTTAATGGCTGGGGTGTATTTTCTTCCAATCCTCCGATGGGAAACTGAGGTCATGGGGAAAAGAAGCAACTTGCCCGGATCACACAGCAGGTAGCTGACAGAGCACGAAACCGAGCCCAAGTCCTGGGCTGCTCTCGCAGAGCGGGGATGGCAAGCTCTGCAGCTTTCAAGCAAGGCTCTTACTGAATTTGGCGAAGCAAGGTCATTTGGTTTTAGTTCAGTGCTCTCTTACTATTCAGTTGGGAAATTTTTTAATTTTTTTTTTAATGCTGCCTCCCCACCAGTGAATTTTGGCGTGCTTATTGCCTGGTGCGTAGCTGGAGCCTGACACAGAAGACACAGTGCTCATTTCTACACAATTGTCAGATTTGCATTTGTTTATAATTAAATGGCAGAAACAGCAGTATTGTGCTGAGATACAACTGGGCACCAAGTCCAGAAGCAACTGGAAACTTTAAGTCATTAAGTGCACTGAAGGAAGCTGGATCATATGGAAGGAGAGACACGATCATACCCATAAAAGCTGTATCATGATGCACAGGGGAGCTAAAGTATTATTGCACAGGTTCATCCTGACATTTTCCATCTCCTGAGCAGATACGGTATTACTGTTTCAGGAATGTTAATATTCAGTGCTAATGTAGAGCTGGACTTGGTGTTTGCAGTGTGCACAGTCACCCTGCCACAAAACTCGCCTCCCGCTTGAGGGATAGAAAGCACAGGGAAAAAAGCTTCACAGATAGGGGAGAAAGAAAGTTGGGGCTGAGAGAGGCAGAACTCAAGAGACTTGTGGTTTGTAGTTTAACGTCATTACCAGTAGTGGGAGAATCTACGGTTACAGGACATAATATAAAGAAACATTGTTTTTTCTAAGGCTTCTCAGTTGTACGCTGTTTCTCCATAACCCATGGTCTGTGCTCTTACTCTGAAGGACAGAAAATTTATGGTCAGTGAGGCAAAACCAGAGGTATCTGGCACGTAGCAGTAAACAGGATCGTCTTCTCAGTCGCTAAGACTCTAAGCAAGGGGAAGACGCAACCAGCCGAACGGCGCTTCCTGATGCCCCCCCTCTTTTGTGACCGGTGTTAGGAAAATGGTGTCCCACCCGGCGTTCAGCTGACAGTGAGTATTGGCCAGAGAGTCTATGGGTTTCACAGGCTTTAAGCTCTGGTGAAAGTGTGGTGGGTAGCTGGTAGCTGCAAAGGATTAGCTACGTTTTTCTTACATTTCCCACCTCGTGCCTGAATCCCCACTGTAGGATGGGACAGGGCCTGGATGCCCCCCGCTCCCTCTGCCTTTCCGTACCCTGGTCTGCGCAGAGGAAACCTGCGGAGGGAGGGAGCTGTGGCGTTTGCTAACTGATCTCCGGACTGGGCTAGCAGGACTGCAGCCTCTGCCGCATCCCTTCTGTGATTGTACTGCCCTGCGCCGCTGTCGCTGTCTCAGACCTACGGTCTGGCACCTTCCATCAACACTTCAAAGAAACCAAACAATCAAAAAAAACCCACTGGGAGGAGAGAAAAAAAATACAGACTTTGCTGCTGGCAAACTCCCATGTCTTTTGTTGGCAAGTGTTATAAACAACAAACTGTACCTCAGTTGTGCAGGTTATAATGGCGCGCTTGTCTCGATGGGAGACTGGTGTGCCGTTTCTAAGCCTTAAGTACCTCGTAAGGGGAAAATACAGCCTTCGGTGTTCATCTGAGCAGAACTTGTGTCTGTTACAGACAGGGACCTGATACAGCATTATAGATTACAGGGGTTTATGGCATGAGAGTTTATAAGGCAACACAGGATGGTAACTGTGCCACGTGTTACCACCAGGGCTATCACACCCCAGTAGATTCACAGAAGGGAAATGTTAGGACTTCAGGGATGTGCTGCACCAAACTCTGAATGCCTGCATGGGGTGAGGTGGGGCATGTTTTGAGTGCAGACAGTGGTTTTTAGAAACAGTAATGTAAGGTGTATAAAGGGAGAAGGTACAGAGGAAACGGAGGAGTTGCTGTGAACTGCACTGGTGTCAGGCTGCTGAAGGGTGCTCAGACACCTGCTGGGTCCAACCCCTGTCTCTGGTACTTGGGAGTAGTTTTGCAGAGCTGCAGGTGTGCTCCATGGCAGGAAGAAAATGTGTCATGTACATAACCAGGGGCTGCCTGGTTATGTCTGCAGATAAACCCTTGCAGCAGCTCACCGGAGCATGTGGAGAACTTTGGGTGCGATTCCTTCATTAGGACTTGCAAGGGTTGTTGATGAGTTGAGATCTGTAAGTAGTGTTTACCTGGCCTTACCAAGGTCAGAGGACCCAGTGAATTATAAATGTATAGATTTTTTTTTTATAAAACAGATTGTATTTTTAATAGAATTACGAAACTTGTATACCCAGTGAGTAGCTGAGAGCCTCTCACACATGAGGCTGCCATAAGCCTGGTTGATGCAGAATAAGGAGGGAGGATTGACAGGGTTTTAGAACAGGTTTAGGATGAAAAGAAATGTAACTGAAATCGTGGCTCTGGTGGAAGCACCGTATGTGTTTAGCTTGGCTTTCATTTTCAGTGGACAGTGATTTCAGGGTCCTTTAATTTTGGGCTTCCAACCATGAAACTGGTAAGCTGAAAAGGGTGACATCTGGGCCCTAAAGCGTAAGCTCCTAAAGTGGTACTTCACGCTCTAAGGTGAGGACTCTTCCTGGGCCACCGTCGCCTGCCCTGGCCATCACGATCTCTTCCAGTGCGGTCTGGTACGACTCTTGCCATACCGCTTCACGCCTCTTTCGTGAGTGTGCGGGCCGGCTTCCCCAGCAGTGTTTGTTGCTGGGATCGCTCTGAGATCCATGCATCCTACCGGGGGTTTTCCGGGTGGACTGCAAGGGCTTAGTTTTGACCAAGAAGTTCCCCAGTGACCCAGGACTTGCCTTTCTGAGGCCCTGCTTACGCCAGAGGAATTAGTACCCGTTTTAGCGCAGCTTGTCAGCACCAGCACTCGTAACAGCGTGAACGCTAGCGTGGACAGGCTCAGGTGTCTATCGCATCAGGAAAACTTACAGCAAGCAGCCGTGCACCGTGGTCAGTCTGCACCCCGGTGCTAATTGCGCTAGCTCAGGCTCAGCTCAAGCCTGTTGCTGTCTGCCTCCTCATCTTGCCTGAGCCTGAAGACCACCCTCTGTGTGAACGGCTCCACCAAACACTGTGAACCCAGATAAGCTCTGCTATTGATGCACTTTTTCCTATGTTGTTAAAACTGAAAAGACGGCCCTAGGAATTGATTATGTAAGTCCCAGAGACAGGTAGGAGGATTTTTCCAACAAAACTGAGCATTACAGAATGATTATTTCTGCCATCAGTGAAAATAGTTAAAAAGGTGACTTGCCACGACCCCAGCAGCAGCAAGGGCAAGCTTGGAGCTAAGCACAGACTGTTAAAGGCGTTTCTGACTCAAGGACGGAGTCTCAGGGGCAGCAAAGGTACCTGAACGGGAACCACGACAGAGGGCTGCCGGCAGAGGCTGCCCAGTCTCCCGGACATGCCACGAAGCCTCTCTGGTCTCTGAGGCTCCGGGCGCAGGAGGGAGTTAAGGAAGGGAGGTGTTTTGGGGACGCGGTGGGATGCTGGCTGGCGTTTCCTGCTGTGAGGGGGGACACGGTTGGTCTTTACATTTTAAATGATGTCAGGGCACCGAGGATCCTAGATGGGCATATTGATTTGGATGTTATGAATCAGAGTAAGCATCACTGAGCAGAGCTGTTAAGAAATCTCTCCTCACTCGGGCACATCGGGAACGTTTTCGTCTTCTGCATGTGTTCTTCAGTTCCCCAGCAGCACAAGCAAATTGGAAAGTTCAGCTGTCACTGGGGGAAGGTCATAGATCACACTAGCAGCCTGAGTAATCCAAGAGGTTTTAAGTATCATAGCATTTAGTTTAAAGTGAAATTTGCTCTGACAGGGGCTGGCAGACCAATAGGAAAAAGAAATATTTGTGCTTGGAGAAGTGCATGTGTAGAGACCGCGAGTATAACTGATGGCTGGAAGTGATTTCAGTCTAAAAAAAACAAATCATTAAGAGAATGCATAGGGGTAAAATACACAGTTCATATTTTAAAGGGTCTCAAAATGAACCAGCAACTGAGGTTAGCAGTACATGGTAATTAGCTGTGCTGTTCACTGTTTAACTCCATCAGCTCCGGGCGTGGTGGTAAACTTTGCACAAGCAGACAGTTGTGCTTTGACGGCGTGGTGAGCAGGCACCAATCCCTCCGTGCGCACGCGTGCAATTTTGTGAGACAAAACTGCCGTAACTAACTTGCAGATTAAGGCGACAGCGTAAGTCATCTATCTGAGGAGTTCGCCGTGGCGGGGTGTGATCCGTATCCGTTACACAACTACAGGGACTGCGTGCGCTGCCGCTAGGTACCTCGTTGAACAGGGCTGACTGACAGCAGGAAGAAATACCAATCTGGGTGTGAGTATTGTTGCCCCAATGGCGTAGTTGTGTCCCTAACTTTTTGGGAAGACGGGCGGATGCTTGCTCTGCTGAGCAAGGAGTTTCCCTGTAGATGCTGTATAAATTAGGCCAACACCACGTTTTTTCTTAGGAGCAAGTTTTGAAGTTGATTGCTTGTATAAATCTAAGAACATGTGGCACAAATCATGAGCTCAGGCCAGTCGTTACCCAACAAGTGCTCGCAGCCAAGAAGCTACCATCTTTCCTGGCTCTGCCCTGCTGCTGTTCTTGGCAGAAGTGGCACGGATTTGTCAGGACTTGGTTTTTAACCCCCTGTTTCCACCTTGGTAGGTTATGCTTGCAGAGTCGCTGCCCTTGGCCTGCCACCGGCCTCACGACTAAGCCAGGCTTCAGTCTAGAGACGTGCGTTGGCTGTTTTGTTGCCCTACCCCTCGGGTACCTCCTGGGTTCAGGAGCCTTTCCTGCAGCTACGAGGACAAGCATTTTGCTCGGGGCTGCCAGCGCAAACAATCCGATAGGCAACGCTGGGATGTTTCAAGAGCACTAACATGAAAAAATGAAGCCAACTTTTTTTGGAAGTATGTACAAGCCTTCATTTCCTTAAGAGAAATATTTAGATAGGAGAGGGTGGTGGTTTGATCAAGGTGTTTCAATGTGATTTTCTGTTCCTTTTTAATCTTTTTTTTAACTGTCCAAAGCAGTTATCAGCTGATCCATCTCTTCCAGTTTTCTTCAGGACACTGACATATGTCTGAACCATTTGGAAATAACTGATACTTCTCAGAGTTTAAACTCTAGGGATCTTTACCTAATTACTTACACATTTATAAAAAAAAAAAAGATTGTGATTGAAACCATATTTTCCCTGCTTTCGTTATCAATTTAAATACATTTAAAAGTTCTTTGAGTGGGGATTACTGGACTGCAGCAGAGGGCCGGGCGGTGCCTCCAGCGATGGAGACCCATTGCCACCTCCTGGCTCCGGGTCCTTACTGCACCTCGCTCCAAACCCCGGCGTCACCGTAGGACAGAACGGAGCCACTGCAAGAAGTCCTCGAAACTCCACAGCATCAAGAGAAGCCCCATTCCCACGCAAGAAGAAAGTCCTGCTTTGGGACAGGTCTCTCGGCTGCAGTCTGTGCTGTGTCCCTCGCTGCCAGGCTGGCTCCTGCTGTCTGTCCGGCACGCCAAGGCTCGCTTGCCTCGCTGCCGGCAGCCTCCCGTGTGAAGATTTTGGTAGTTAGCAGAAATGCAAAAAGCCCCACTCCTACCATGCTAGTCATAAAAACCAATGTTGTTACAATCACAGGAAAAAAAAACATTGAAAGATAAGCCCAGAAAAGCTTTTTCTGTTAAGATATCTTTTCATTATAAATCAACCGTAGATGCTTTAAGGATCTTTTGGAGAAACCAATGGAATTCCTGAGTTTAAAGATAGCCTTAAAGGGTCCTGCTTCTCTGCAGTGTTACACGTGTGTGGTATCACTGGGAACTTGTAGCAGTACAACACAACTGGATTCTGAACTTCCACATCCCACTACAGCACCTTTTAGTACGTTACTAACTCCTAATAGTAACAGTCCTGAAAGAACTCTGTTAAAGAACTGGCATGGTTTTACAGTAGTTATTCTTTTGTTTTCTGAACTGCCAAACCAATCGGTCAGCTTCATGATAGGTCTTTGTCTGGAGGAGCTTGGTGGCCTGTGCTCAGAAGGCTGCACCTAGCAGCAGCCTGTCTGAGGTCGGTTGGTCGGTCTGTCTGTCTGCTCCCTTTGCGTACTGCAGATCAGTAACCGGTGGAAGCAGGGACCATCCTTTGACTCAGGTGAGCGCCGGGTTTGGTGTTTCTGGAGACAAGAGTTAGATACAAAGGAACAGGATTCCTCTTCATCCTTTATTTCGGGAGTCTTGTAAAGCTTCAGGCCTGCAAATGAGAAAGCTGCTGTTTGCCAGGTGCAAAGCAGGGACCTGGAGAAGGTGCCTCGGAGGTCACCAGCTCATTTCATAACGGGCTTGGAAAAGAGTAAGAGGACTTTGGAGTGGCTACAGGAAGGGATGGGTGGCCGGAGGAAAGTGTGGAGCCAGAGGCATGCTTTCACATAGCTTTGCACTGCTGTGGGGTACACCACGGCTACTCTGCTTCTCTTTGCCGTGCTGAAGGGGCTGATCAGCCCTTAAGGTCAGACTGATGGCTCCGTCTGCGAGTGACGAGACAGGGGCATCACCCATTCAAGTAGAGACAGGGAGACGTGGAAATATGGGGGACAATCTTTAGTAGCGATAACAGTGACAGGACGAGGCGTAATGGTTTTAAACTAAAACAGGGTAGGTTTAGGCTAGATATAAGGAAGAAATTCTTTACAATGAGGATTGTGAAACACTGGAATGGGTTGCCCAGAGAGGTAGTGGAGGCCCCATCCCTGGAAACATTTAAGACCAGGTTGGACAGGGCTCTGAGCAACCTGATCTAGTTAGCGGTGTCCCTGCTTGCTGCAGGGGGGTTGGACTAGATGACCTCTAGGGGTCTGTTCCGACCCAAAACTTTCTATGATTTTCAGGGCACTGCATTTCTCGAGATACGTTCAAGCGAAACAGAATGATTCTGTCTGCAGTTTGGCTTGTTGACTGTGTCCCCTCCTTCTCGGAGAACAAATCTGGGCCTCAGACCTCCCACCTTCACCTGATGATCAGAATATCCCGTGAGTGAACTAGTTTCCTGAGAAACCAGGCACCAGGGATCCTTTCCTAGGACCTCATGGAGCCACGATCTGAGGAAAGTGTCTTTGCAAGGACAGCATGACAAGCACGGTGCCCCACCGCTCCCCCTGAGCCCCTGCAGTCCAGCTGAGGCAGCAACGCCAGCGTTGTGCTGAGCCAGGGCCCGGGGCCCAGCCATTGTCAGCTTCTGCATGGGTCGCTCGTCCCCGGCCCGGGCTGTTGCATAACCCGCTTTCCCTATGTGTAATCGGCAGTAATGAGACTCAGCTTTTACCCACTCCGAAAGCACTTTGGTTCTTTGTGTTTTGACAGTCTGCAGAGGGGAAGTTCAACTCCTTTCAATGCATCTTCAGTCAGACAATAAATCAGAACCCTTTTCCATTTGTCCTTCTGCTGAAGTGGAAGTTAAGAAGCGACATAACTATGAATAGGCAGTAATCCCATCTTAGATAATGTTCATTTTTCCTCTGCCTCCTACATGAGAGTTATTGTTGAGCATGAAATATGTGCCACTTTTCCCTACGCAGTTCTTGTGCTTTAGTATCTAATTTATTGCTGTGGGACTTTTTGGGTGTAAAAGATTCTGTTATATATGAAAAATGAATTATTCTGTCTCATTAGTACGTAGCCTTTCAGTATATGATGAATTCTTTCTGCCATTTGGCTGTCAATCTTGTATCCCACCAGAAACACTGTCCTTTGCTGAGCTGTGCTGCTGTGCCAGGTATTCTCACTTTCTCGTTTCTAGCTGGTATTTTCCCAGGGGCTTCAGAAATGTGCTGCGGGAAGGAAATTGGATTATTCAGATGGGCTGTGTAGGGCAGGGTCACCAGTGGGCTTTGCAAGAAGCATGCCTGAAGCCTTTCCTGAAAGACATCTTAACTTTAACGTACAGAGGGAGAAACTGAGTCGCACGCGTAAAGTGCTTTGCGAGTGAATTCATAAAAGGATAAAAGAGAAGACTTCTGTCTCTTCTGCGATTTCTGTTTGACCTGAAAGCTCTTCCTCGATAGTTGTCGTGTTCATTTCTCTGCAGTGTTTCTTTTCCTACCAAGGGAAGAGGAGACAGAGCAGTGCTGGCTAGAAGGGGAAGATGGCTCCCAAAGTTGCCTCCCGAAATTGTCTCCGTGGCGGGAGGAGTGGGGGACACCAGCACTAGTACGCCTGCCCTCCCATATCAAAACCTACAGTTTCTTTCTCCCCTTTTTTTGTAGCATCGGAGTTGATGGATTTGGTCAATCCCCGGGGGTCCCTGGCCGCCCAGCGACTGCGTATGGCTACCGCCCGGACGAGCCTTACTACTACAGCTACGGAGCGCGGTAAAAGGGCCCGCTCTGCGCCCCGGGGTGCTGCCGCCTGCCCTGGAGGAACCGCCCTGGATCTGTCCCTTGTTAGTGCATGGTTGTACCATGGTGGGTCCGTCGTTAGGTGTCCGTCGGTGTGTGTAGCTCCAGATAGACCTCACCTTTCTGGGTCCAGTGTTTTAGTGACAGCATGTACTCTTTGGTTGCTCTTTGTCATCATTTTTGTACAGTGTTTGCTCTGTGACTTGAAAGCAAGAATGGGGAAAGCTACTGGACTGGAAAGTGTCACATTATGTATATTAAGCTACTAATTTAATTTCTATTAAATATGAAAACCTGTGTGGTCAGCAGTGGTGAGTGTTTTGTTTGTTTTACGAGGCCTTCAGGGAGAACGCTTCATGTGAAGCATGTTTAATGTGGATTGTGTCCCTCTGATGCCTGAGCAACAGGAACGCTGTTAAGCCCCAGCATCTCCTGGCTCTGCCCTGACACATAATTACCAAAGTCCAGTCCTGGGTCTGAAGACCCAGGAAAGATGGCACAGATTCACTCCCCTGGAGCTTCAAACATTTACAATCTCCTTTAAATGCTTCAAAATGCTTAAAATTAGAAACTACCCTACAACAGAATAGCTTTACCATGGTGTTTGCTTAAATAGAGTTCTGTGGGCTGAGAGAAGACAGCCACACCCTGAGGACCAGCAAGAGCAAAAACCACTGTAACTTAGTTCAGAATCTCGACACGGAGCCTTCCCCCCAGCTTTCCCATCCTAAAATACAAATACATCCCGTCTGGCGCGTTCACAGGTCTGAGGCTGGGCCTAAGCACGGATCAGTGACCGAGCGGCAGAGGCCGGCCAAGATGCCTTCACGCGACTGCATGAAGCCGTGTTTTGAAACGTGCTGTGAGCAACCAGAGTTCAGGCCAAAGCTGTTCGTAAGTTGTGCACCCCTGCCCCAAAGAGACAGAAGGTGGCATACGGAAATGCCCACTGCCACAGACATCAAGACAGCAGTTCACAGTTTCACTTTTTAAGAGAAAAGCTACCTCCATCTCATCATCTTTTATTTAAATGGCTGCTGATTTACAGGATTGTTCCTCTCCTCTTTTCCCCCTCATTTCTGGCTTAAACAGAAAATGGACTTGCATCAGGGGCTGATACTACTAAGACAGTAACCAGTAATCCCATGAGGCTGGTGTCTGTGCTGGGAAGGTGATCCTCAGCGGCACGGGGTTGTTTAGGGAGTTGACAGGTTGTTAGTCTACTTCAAAAATATTTTTAAAATCGAGGTTCTTTTTAAATCTTGCTTTATCTTTTAAAAGTGTGCAGGTACTTTTATGTGCACTGTTACTCACTGTGTTTCACGCTGCATGACTGGAAATGATTCTAAAATTAGCCGTGGTATTTCTTACCAGTTTTCAGCCTCCTCCCTGCGCTGGCTTCGTGTTCGTGGCTTCGCTTACTGGAGGTAGGTGGACAAACAGCATTGCCAAGATTAATATTTTTTAAAATAATTTTTAACTAATTCTTGTGTAGTTTCTTAGAAAATGTAAGATCTCACTAGAAACACTGCAGAAAACTTGAATTAAACTAATGGGTTTCCAGTGTCGTACCTTCCTAGATTCTTTCCATTGGTCTGAGCCCACTGCCCAGCAGTTGTGCCACATTTAATCAAAAGCTTTCAGAGATTTTTATAGTTAAAGCTGTGAGAGAAATTACCCAATCTGCATATTCAGACACAGGCTTTTCTTTTCAGACTGGCACTTGCTCATCAGGCTTTTCCAGAAAATTAGTGTGAAGTTATTTAAAGCAGTTGCCCTTCTCATGGAATGTGTTTTTTGGGGGGGAAAAAAAAAAAAGTGAGTCCTTGGAGTATATGCAAACTATCAATGAAACTGAAGGAGCCTTTAATTGGAAGCTTCAGGTTAACGAGGAACTACAGTTGAGCTTCAGCAAATGGGTGGGTGTCTGTAATTGTAATAGAGTTGTGACCATGCTGAGAATAAATGGCAGTGGAAAAATCTCTGGTTGCATTTTTAGTATTCAATGTTAGGAGTTTATGGGAAAAGAATAAAAGATCAAGTATTTGTAGCTTTGCCTGGCAGCAGCTAAGAGAAGAACATCATTTATCTGCAAGCAGAGCTTGGTAAAAATTACTCAGCACTTAGTAGCCTGAGGACAGAGCCTGCTAGCCAAGATGAAAACCAGCTGTGCCACTACACTCTCTAAGGCAGGAGAGAGGCTGATTTCCCCTTTAATTACAGTTTCTGAGCCAGAAAGGGGAAAAAAGATACGAGCGCGTAGACTTTTCAATCTCTGTCACGTTTCCTGTGGGTGTCAGAGGGAGACTGGAGAGTCTGACCTGTCGGGTGACTTTTTAATTATCTGTATTTATGGATTCAGTCCCCAAGTACTGCATCCTGCATAAAATGGGGCGAGGAGGGATCTGCTTGCTTTTAGCAACTTCTACAACTTTTGTCCTTTCCTCCTTTTCCTGGTTTCTCTCCCTGACCTTGTATGGCTCCTCTTCTCTTTCCCTACAACAGCAATCCCTAACCATCCCAGGAGTACCCTCTTTCCCAGTCTGCTGCTAATTAATTAATGAGTTTGGTTATTCAGGTGTGTTAGGTGTAATTAGGCTGTAAAGTTAATAGCACAATGAAATAAGCATAGGCTGAGGAGTTTGTAGGTCTGTTAGCTATTATTCAGGCTTTCTGCAGATGTACAGCATCATTTCAGTGAGCAATCTACTTACTGCAGCAGCCTAAGATCTTGTTTTAAATGATTATTTGTACCACACTAGTACTTGGGAGCTTCCTAGGGCAACAGAGGGTGGGGCAAAGCAAAAGCAAACAAATGGCCTTGGCCTAGAGAGCCCGTGAAGGACCCGATTCAAAGTCTTCTAAATACCGGTGTGTGCGTGGAGCTGTCTGACAACAGTTTGGCACGTGCATGTCATTTTGAAATAAGACTGCCACAGTTCTGTGTAATTTAGTGCAGAGCGGATTACATTAGGAACAGGAACAAAATGTATCTTCTTTTGGAATAATTAGGACAAGCTCTGTTAAGATACAAGAGTTTTTGAGCCCCCGCGGCAGGTTCTTTAGAGGAATTCCTGTAACACGCCACTGGGAGGCTCAGCTGTCCGCTCTTCAGGGGAGAAGGCCAAGAATAGCTGCAACCTTCACGCCCTCTGTGACCATCCTCCAGGCAACTGACACACAGCGAGGCGGACTTACTGGTGCAGCTTACGTTGCAGCTGCCAGCCCTGGAAGTTGTTGTGACCCGCTCGTTTTCTCTTGACGAGGTTCAGCAGAGAGTTCCGAGGCAACAGGAGCGGCAGTGGAGCTGCCTGCCGGCGAGGGGCGGTGGAAGGCAGCGCAGCACTGCATGTCCTTCATGGGCAGAAGGTGACGGTCTGGAAACCCACTGGAATGAGAGCACGGGCTGTTCTGGAGTTGGTGTGTTGGGGTCCCTGCCCCCCCCGAAGAGAAACCCACTTCTGTTTGTTAAGAAATTGAGCACTTGAGAAATAACCTTTGCAGCAAAAAGCTGCCGTGATGTAGCTGGAACGTGGCTGTGAGGCAGGAGGACATCACAGGAAGAGACATCGGCTGCAGTCTGGGTGGTGCACGGCCTCTATTCCAGCGCTGGGCTCCTTGCTCCGTCCTCCACCGCAATTACGACCTGGCTGTCCCTCCGCTGTGTCAATCTTCTCTTGCCCAATCAACTCGAATAACCAGTTACAAACCTGATGAGGCACTTGCTAAGAGCTCTGTAATCCTGCCAGCTCCCTGTCTGCTCCTCCTTCTGCCCTGGAAAGAGCAGGACGGGGGTTCACACCTACCTCGTTAGGCCCTGGTTATTCTCTGGAGGAGCCTGCGCTGGCTGTGCTTAGGAACGGCAGATCGCCACGTCTGAAGCACAGCAGCCCAGCTTGCGCGTGTGTGCAGCACCTGGCACAGTCAGAGGGTGGGGAGCCTGAGCAGGGTGCGTGCCTCAGTGCTTCTGCAAGCGTGTATGAAACAACGGACTCGCACGGGAAATGCCGATAAGGGCAAGGATTGCGTCTCTACAGGGGCAGCCCCGTGAAGGAAGCACGCCGTAACGATGCGGAACAGCCCAGGTTCACTTTTTTGTCCCGGAGAGCCACGTGGTTTATAGCACAGCCTGAAGCTGGAACCAGGTGCCACGAGCAGAAAGCAGTTGTTTATTAAGAAATTTTTATCTGTATCTGCAGTTGTTCAGGTCTTCCACTCCGCTACGTCCCTCTGCCGGAGGAGTGGACTCCTCCTAGCACTCTGCCCCTCTGCTAACGCCGACGGGCCAGCTCACAGGCTTCGCGGCGCAGAGCTGCGGAGGGAAGCCTTATGCTGGGGAGGACCCCACTGTCTGTCCAGAGGGCTTTGTTGTGCTGCGGGACTCCGGCATCACCCAGCCGCTGGCCAGGAGACCTGCGTCTCCAGGAGCGTCCACATGGCCCTGCAAGGCTTCGCTAGAAAAGGGGGGAAGAACGCGCTCGGCAAAGCTCACGCCGGATTTGACAGCACAAAATTAAATGCGGGCTAAATTAAATTCGGTCACTGCAGAAAGCCAGGGAGTTAGCACAGCCCAGGCCACCTTTGCTCCGCACACTGCTGTGACATGAAGTCCTTGTCTAGACAAGGGTACGGGTATCACAGAACCACAGAATGTTCGGGCTTGGCAGGGACCTCTGTGGGTCACCCAGCCCAACCCCCTGCCGAAGCAGGGTCACCCAGAGCAGGCTGCACAGCACCGCGTCCAGGCGGG